>ULYQ01030244.1_pt1 | contig 21785 bp, 15 predicted proteins | sample 1962271 | NCBI WGS metagenome assembly ULYQ01 (sample SAMEA4835865, study PRJEB28245) | human gut metagenome | biome: gut microbiome; material: fecal sample | place: Denmark | collected 2008
GTTTTTTCGTGATTTTTCGGCTTTTTGCCTTTTTATTTTTCGCGCGCAATCGCGTCGATAACGTCGACGATTATTTTCGCACAATCGCTTGTCCCTTGGTCTGCGATTTCGTTGAAGTCGGCGGGGCTTGTTTCGTCGGCGTTGTCGCTGACGATTTTAAGGCTCAGCGCAGGCACTCCGTTTTTGTTTGCGATAATGCAAATTCCCGCGCCTTCCATATCGCAGATTTCGGCGTCGAAATCCGCAATAAGTTTATCTTTAACTTCGCTTGACGAAATGAATTTGTCCCCGGAAGCAAGCCTTGCCGTCTTAATTTTCGGAAAATCCTTTTTCACCGCGGAAATAAGGGTTTTGTCGAAATAAAAGTACGGGTCGGGATTTTCGTCGTAATGACCCGCTTTCACGTTGTCGATTGCCGACGTATCGATTTCGTAATGCACGACTTTTTCGACAACCGCGACGTCCTTGCAGCCGAAGCGTTTCGTAAGCGTCCCGACGAAACCGAAGTTGAATATCGCCCGTACGTCGTATTTCGCGATTAAAAACTCGGTTGCTCCCGCAGCCGATATTTCGCCCATGCCGGACACCGCGACGTAAATCAGGGCGTTTTCGCGGCTGACAAGGTACGTGTCGTACGGCTTATTTTGAATTTTTTCGACTTTCCCGAAGGCTTCGAGCACGCCTTTGACTTCGCGTCCGATTGCGATAACCATTCCGAATTTTTTCATAACAGTCCTTTTTGTCGATATATTTTACATAAGTATACCATATCTTCCAGAAATTTCAACAAATGATTTGTTAAATCGTCGCGGCGTATGGTATAATTTTGGATTGAAGAGGTATTTATGAAATTCGATAAGAGAAACGTTGCGCTCGCATCACTTGTATTCGGCTGGATTTCGATTTTCTGGAACGTATACGATCAGCTTATTCAATCAATAAACACATATTCTTTCGCGCTCGAACCGTACGAAAGCGGGTGGATTCTTGCCATCGACAATATTGTGGGGCTTTTTATTCTGCCGCTTTTCGGCCACCTTTCGGACAGATGCAAAAGCCGTTTCGGCAAGCGCACGCCGTACATTTACGTCGGCACGGCGATATCTCTTATCGGGCTGTGTCTTGTTGGCGTATTCGCCTCAAAAAGGCAACTTGCCCCGTATATCGTGTCGCTGACGGTGACGCTTGTCGCGATGGCGGCGTACAGAAGCGCGGGGCTTTCTCTCGTGCCCGATTTCGTATACGAGCCCGACCGAGGCAGGGCAAACTCGATTGCGAACCTTGTGTCCGTCGCATTCACCGCCGTGGGTATCGTGCTGGCGATGGCGTTCATGCCCCTTAAAGCCGCGAAAAACGCGCAATTTTTGCCGATTTGTCTTGCGGTTGTCGGCAGCAGTCTTATAACGGTTGCCGCATACTCGTTCACTTTCAGCGAAAAACGGGTGACGGACGACTTCAATCGTCGTTTGGAAGAATATAAACGCGACTACCCCGAAAAATACAAAAGCGAAACCGTCGTTGTGGAAGAACTTGACAAGCAGCAGATGAAGGGCAATCTTTTCAATAAGATTTTCATTCTTGCAAGCGTGTTCTTCTTTTATATCGCGTACAACGCGCTCGTGTCGAATTTCACCGTGTACAGCGACGTAATGCTCGGCTTCAAAATGCCGCAACTGCCGCTGGTATTCGTCATAATCGGCGCGCTGCCCGGGTTTATATTCGCTTCTCGCGTCGCAAAGAAAATCGGCAGAAAGTACACTATAACGATCGGACTTGCGCTTATGATGATCGCGCTGCTTGCCGCGATGCCGTTTTCCAAAAAGGACTCGGGACTTGAACTGAAAATCCCGCTTGTTTTCTTCTTTATGGTCGCGGGCGTCGGCTACGGCTTTGCGATGGCTAATCTGTATCCGTTTTATCTGGAACTCAGCAAAACCAAAAACATCGGGCAAAACACGGGTATCTTTGCGGGCTCTACAACCGCCGCAATGGTCGTCACACCCATACTCGCCGGCTACGTAATCAAGGAAGTCGGCAAGAAAACTGGCAAGACTTACGTCATCGAACAAATCGTAAACGGCGTCAATACCGAGGTCGTGAAAGTCGGCGATTACAGCGTGCTGTTCCCGTACTGCGCCGTCGCGATACTAATTGCGCTTGTCTGCATTCTTATCGTGAAATCCGACTACGCAACCGGCGGATTGCGCGACCATATGAAAAAATATTTCACAAAAAGGAAAGCGAAAAAGAATGACTGAATCCTTTTTTACAACTCTTAAAACCGCGGCTGAATCCGTCGGCATAAACGTTACCGACAACCAATGCGAAAAACTTTACAAATTTTACGAAACTGTGGTTGAATACAACAAAAACGTTAATTTAACTGCCATTACCGACGAAAAAGAGTTTATCGTAAAACATATTGTCGACAGTATTTCCGCCGCAAAATTCATAAAAGAAAATGCCGCCGTCGTCGATATCGGGGCAGGCGCGGGATTCCCGTCGATACCACTTAAAATAATCCGTGACGATATTGTACTTATTATGCTTGACGCGCTTTCAAAACGCGTGGATTTTTTAAACTTTGCCGTAAGCGAACTTTCCCTTAAAAACGCAAAAGCCAAACATTTAAGGGCGGAAGAAGCGGGCGAAAAACTTTTAAGGGGGAGTGCCGACGTCGTCGTCGCAAGGGCGGTCGGTCAGACGAATATCCTTCTGGAACTTTCAATCCCGCTCCTTAAAAAGCACGGCGTTTTTATAAATTATAAAGGCAAGGATTTGTCCGACGTGGAAACCGCAAAGACGGCGGAAGCCGCGCTCAACGCGAAAAAAACCGAGGTTTTCAATTTCTGTCTTCCTTTTGACGCCGGCGAAAGAAACGTCGTAGTTTACGAAAAGATTGAAGACACTCCGAAAATTTATCCGAGGAAATTCGGCACAATCAAGAAAAATCCGCTGTGAAAACAGCGTTTTTTTGTTTTATCCGCTTTTTATTTTCTTATGTTTCACAAAAATAATGTTTCACAAATTTTTGTAAATAATTGATTATTCGCCTTTTTAATGTTATACTGAAAAAAAATACTTTTACATACGAGGTGTTTTATGTCAAACAAAGGTATCGGAAAAGGTCTTGCTGCCTTGCTCGGCAATATGAAGGAAGAAGAAACGATTGCGGAAAAAAGCGAATCCGCCGTATCCCGCGAAATAATGAACGTCGATATTTCCCTTATCGACACCAACCCTTATCAGCCGCGTAAAGTTTTTGACAAAGCCGCTCTGGAAGAACTTGCGGCGTCGATTAAGACTTTCGGCATTATCCAGCCTCTGATAGTTTTGAGAAGCGGCAACAGATACGTCATAATCGCGGGCGAAAGGCGTTTCCGCGCGGCGCGACTTGCCGGTCTTACATCGGTACCATGCGTCGTAAGGGAACTTACCCCGCGCGAAATGAGGGAAATCGCCCTTATCGAAAACCTTCAACGTGAGGACCTGAACCCCGTCGAAGCGGCGGAAGGTATCGCGGAACTTATCAAATCGTGCGACCTGACGCAGGAAGAAGCGGCGGAACGTATCGGTATGAGCCGCCCCGTCGTAACCAACCTTTTAAGGCTCTTGTCGCTTGATAAAGAAGTTCTGGAACTCGTAAGGTCGGGCAGACTTTCGGGAAGCCACGCAAGATGTCTTGTCGTCGTTACCGACCCCGAAGTGCAGGTATATTACGCCAACAAAGCGTGCGACAACAAAATGTCGGTAAGGGATTTGGAACAGCAAATCCAACTTTATCTCGGCAGAAAACTTATCCCGACCGGCGCAAGAAAGGAAAAACAATCGAAGGAACTCAAAGGGTTTGTCAACGATATGAAACGAATCTTCAATACGAAGGTCACAATCCTTGGCGGCGAAGAAAAAGGACAAATCCGCATCAATTATTATTCCAACGACGATTTGCAACGCATTTACGACTTAATCGACAGTTTAAGACGTTAATTTTTAAGATAAAGTATGGAAACCACCAGAATAACCTTGCCGAAAATTACATTGATCGGGAAGTGCGGTTCGTCGAAAGACGGCAAAGATTTCGTCAGAGATTTATGGACGGAATTAAATAAAAACTTTTCGGAAATATCTTATCTTTCAAAGTGGGACGAGTCGGGCGCGCTTAAAGGTTTGTGGGGCGCTATGAGCGACGAATCACTGTCTTTTAAGCCGTGGGAAGGCGGATATGAAAACGGGCTTTATCTTGCGGGTGTCGAAGCCGTCGACGACGCCGTCGCGCCAAGCGGCTGGACAAAATGGGAGATACCTTCTTTTGAATATATAAAGGCAAAGGTGGAGTCGACCGAAACTTTCAAGGAACTTATCGGATACCTTATCGCAAACAAGATAAACCTTGTAGGAAGCGTTCAAAATTTCACAAATCCGAAAACCAACGAAAACTTTCTTATGTTTCCGATAAGAAAAGTCGAAGAAGAAAAGTAACAAAAATGTTAAAACAAAACACACTGCATTTTTTCGCAGTGTGTTTTTTTGTTTTGGAATAAGTTTTTGTCAGTTGATAATACGCACGGGCAGAATAAGGTAAAGATATTCGTCTTCCTTCTTTTCCGTAGGTACGATGACGCCGGGCGCGGTCGAAGTCGTGAAGCAAAGTTTCACAAAATCGTCGCTTATCGCGCGCAGGCTGTCCGAAAGATATCTTGCGTTAAACCCGATGTTAAGGTCGTGTCCAAGAAGGTCGATATTGACGATTTCGTTGATGCCGCTGATTTCGCTTTCCGCAAATATCGACATTCTCTTTTCGCGAATTTCAAGTTTTACGACGCTTTTCTTTTCGGTGCGGGTTGCAAGCGACGCGCGGTCGATTGCGGTGTCCAACGCCTTTTTATCGACAAACACGGTGGTTGTGAAGTCGGAAGGAATAATCTTGTTGTAGTTGATATATTCGCCTTCGATAAGTCGCGTTACGATTTTGGTGTTTTCGAGATCGACCATGAAATAGTTTTTCTCAATGCTCACCTTTACGTTTTCGTCGCTGTCGTCAAGAAGTTTTGAAATTTCGCTCATACTTCTTGCGGGGACTATTATTTTAATATCCGCTCCGCCGTATTCGATTTCTTTTTTGCAATAAGCAAGGCGGTATCCGTCTGACGCGACACCGATGATTTTATTGTCGGAAATTTCAATGCTGCAACCTTTAAGGGTAGGGCGGTTATCTTCGCTTGCGGTGCAGAATATAATTTTTTCGATAAGGTTTTTCAACTCTTTCTTTACAATATAAAAAGAGTTTTCGTCGTTGACGTTTTTGAAAGCGGGATATTCGTCGGCTTCCATTGTCTGTATATAGCCGTTATTTTCGCCGTAGGTAAGTTTAAGGGTGTTTTCCCCGGACGTATCGATAATAACGTCTTCCTTATCGATTTTTCTGACGTATTCCGTAAAATATTTTCCAAGGATAACCGTTTCTCCTTCGGTGAAAATATCCGCCTTTATTTTCTTTTCGATTGAAAGTTCGAGATCCGTTGCGGTAAGCGTCAAAGTATCTCCTTCCGCTTTCAGTTTAATACCGTTCAATATCGGCATTACTTTCTTTAAGGGAAGGGCTTTTCCCACCTGTGTTAAAGCTTCTGATAAGTCAAGGCTGTCGCAAGAAAGTTTCATCGTTTTCTCCTTAAATATTTATTGTTATTTTATACTTGATGATGATTTTGTTAATAAGGGTTGTGGAAAAGTTGAATGTGAACGTTTCGCACAAGATATTGACAAAATCCGATTGTTGCCAACAACAAGTTGTGGATTTTGATGTTAACAACTTTGTTGAAAACTTTTGTTTGTTGTGAACATATCTACAATCAGCGTTTATAGAGCATGTCTTTTATGTCGTTGATTTGTATTTTTAGTTTTTGTGACGCGCCGTTATTCGACGAAAGTAAGTCCGAAATTTTGTCGCGCGCGTGGATTATCGTCGCGTGGTCGCGGCCGCCGAAAATACCGCCGATCGACACAAGGGGAACGGAAAGCATGTCGCAGATAAGATAAATCGCAATCATTCTCGGTTCCACAAATTCCTTGTTTTTCTTTTTACCGATGACGTCGTTTTCGGAAACGCCGAAGTATTTGCAGGTTGTCGAAAGCACGTCGTATGCGTCAAAGTGTTCCTTTTTCGTTTCGATATACCCGGAAAGAGCCTCTTTCGCAATCGCAAGCGACGCCGGCTGTCCCGAAAGTTGGGAATAAAACATAACCTTGTTCAAAAGTCCTTCAAGGTCGCGGATGTTGTTTTCCATATTGCTGGCGATAAACGACGCGACATCGTCCGAAAGATAAAAGTTTTCGGCGTCGGCTTTCTTTTTGAGAATTGCGATTCTCGTTTCGATATCGGGCGGCTGAATGTCCGCAAGAAGTCCCCACTGGAAACGGGTGCGAAGCCTTTCTTCAAGGGGCGCGATTTCCTTTGGCGGACGATCCGACGAAATGATGATATGTTTATCGTTCTGATATAAATCGTTGAATGTGTGGAACAACGCCTCCTGCGTGCCTTGTTTCGACGCGATAAACTGAATATCGTCAATCATAAGCACGTCGACGGAACGATATTTTTCACGGAAAGCGACGCTTGTTTTGGAATCTCTTATCGACTCCACATAGTCGGCGATATACTTGTCCGTCGTGATGTACATTATGCGTTTTTGAGGAAATTTCGCGTTTATGTAATTTCCGATTGCGTGCATAAGGTGGGTTTTTCCAAGCCCGACTCCGCCGTATATGAACAGGGGATTGAAACGACCGCCGGGATGCTCGGACACGGCTTGCGCCGCCGCGAAGGCGATCTCGTTGGATTTACCGACGACAAAGTTTGAAAAGGTATATTTTTTATTGAACGAAAAACCCGCGTCATCGGATTTTTCAACCTTTTTCACGACAAGTTCGTCCCCCAATGTATAGTCCTGCTGTTTCAGGCAATCGGCTTTTTCGGACTCGATAATAATCTTCACGTCCGAGATAATGGGGTTGACTTCTTTCACCGCTTCGAGGATTGTTTCGCGGTAATTTTTCACGATGGTGTTTTTACTGCTCTGACTTCCCGTTTGCAGCACGAGAGTATGACCGATAAAACAAATCGGTTCCAGTTTTTCAATCCATACTTCGTAACTTATTGCTTGAAGTCTTGCGGATAATTTGATTTTGGTGTCGTTCCAAAGGGTATTGATATCGATCATAATAAATATATGATAACATTATTGACCGAAAAATACAAACAAAATCGGTATATATTATAAAAATAAAGTATATTTATTTAAGAAAGTTTTTTGCGCTTATTTTATCTTTTTTTCGGCGACGGTGCCGTTCTTTACGACGTACAGTTTTGACAAATTAAGGGGTTTAACGTCAAATTCCGTACACGTAATCACCGTTTGCGTGCGGTTTGCAAGTTCGATAAGTTTTTCGCGGCGCGCCACGTCAAGCTCGCTCAGAACGTCGTCCAGAAGTAAAATCGGGGCTTCGCCCGTTTCGTTTTTGAAAAGAGTGAGTTCCGCGATTTTGACCGAAAGCGACACGCTTCGTTGCTGTCCCTGCGACGCGAATTTTCTTGCGTCCACGTCGTTTAATATTATTTTAATATCGTCGCGGTGCGGACCTTGCGACGTATACATAAGGGCGCGGTCGCGCTCCACCGACGTCGAAAATGCGGAAAGTAAATTATTGTAAATTTCGTCGTAAGTGTCGCCTTTTATCGCGCACTCGTATTGCAGCGACAGAGTTTCTTTTCCGTCCGACAATTCAAAGTGGGAGTCTTTTGCAAGGGTTGAAAGTTTCTTTACGTAATTTTTCCTTGCAAGAATCAGATTCGCGCCGACTTCCGCCATACCCTCGTCCCATATCGACAAAAGGGTTTTCAGGTTTTCGTTGCGGTTTTCGTTTTTGAGAAGGGTGTTTCTTTGTTGCAGAATTTTGTTGTATTTTGCAAGCGACTTAAAGTAAGTTTTCGATTGTTGCGAAAGGGAAATGTCCAAAAATCTCCGTCGTTCGTCGGGGCCTGCTTTCACGAAACGCATTTCGTCGGGGGAGAAGTAAACGACGTTGACGATACCGATAAGCTCGGACAGTCTTTTCACGGGAAGATTGTCGATTTTTATTTTTTTCGCGCCTTTGTTTTCAATTACGATTTCGATGACGTGCGCGCGATATTTTTTTGCGATTTCCGCCTTGATATACGCGCGCTCGGCGTTGAACGAAATAAGCTCCTTTTCGCGGCTCGTACGGGGGGATTTGCCAAGCCCCAACAGATAAATCGCTTCCAGCATATTCGTCTTTCCGCTTGCGTTTTCGCCGGAAAGCACGTTGATGCCTTGTCCGAAAGTAACGGACGCCGCGTCGTAGTTTCTGAAATTTTTCAGTTGAAGCGATTTGATAAACATACGGTTATTATATCATATCGGAAAAGAAAGTAAAAGAATTTTGAGGAAATATCGGCAAAACGCGCGGTTTCTTATCCGCGGCGGAACCGTAAAAAAAGACGTCCGCGCCGCAGGGGTTATCAGAACCGAAATAAGAAAAACGGATATATTCCCCCACGACAAATTGAATTTTGCCCTTAAAAGCCCCGAAAATCCCGTAAAAAAGGATAATTTATCAAAAAGACGCGAAAAACGTTTTGTAATTTATTGATAATATGTTATAATTATTATACTTATTACTTTATGCGTGCGCACGCATTGCGTACGCGGGAGAGCGTATGCGCGTGTTTTACACGGACGTCGTCGCGATATTTGACGAAGGCGTCGGAAATTCGACCTTGTCCCTGGCACTTGACGAAATCATTTCAAAAGGCACGGTAAAGGTACAAAAAACCGGCGAACCCAGAAGCGTCGTTTTTTACGACGGCGAAGACGGAAAACAACATGCTTACATAAGCAATCTGTCGGGGCGCGCGCTTTTTTCACATTTTGAAAAACACGGTTTTATTTTCATATAAACGGAGGTATTATGGAACAACAAAATTTATCTTACGACCAGGGCGCGATACAGGTCCTCGAAGGGCTGGATCCCGTCCGTAAAAGACCGGGTATGTACATCGGCTCGACCGACGAAAGGGGCTTGCATCACCTTGTTACGGAAGTCGTCGACAACAGTATCGACGAGGCTCTTGCCGGATACTGCGACAAAATCATCGTTTCGATTGAAAAGGACGGCAGCTGCAAAGTCATCGATAACGGCCGCGGAATCCCCACGGGCATTATCCCGAAAGAGGGCAAATCCGCCGTTGAAGTCGTTCTGACGAAGTTGCACGCCGGCGGAAAATTCGGCGGCAGCGGCTATAAAATCTCGGGCGGACTGCACGGCGTCGGCGTATCCTGCGTGAACGCATTGTCCGAATGGCTGGAAGCCACCGTTTACCAGAACGGCAAAATATACAAACAAATTTTCAACAGGGGCATCGCGCAACGTCCGTTGCAGGAAGTCGGCACGACCGACCGCACCGGCACGACGATTCAGTTTTATCCCGATCCCGAAATTTTCGAGACGCTCGATTTCAACTACGACACGATGAAAATCCGCCTGCGCGAACTTGCGTATCTCAACCGCGGGTTGACCATTCAGCTTATCGACCGCCGCGAAGAGCCCGCACGCGACGAATCTTTCCATTACGAAGGCGGCATCGTCCAGTTTGTCGAAAGTCTGAATAAAAACAAAGAGACCGTTTTCCCTGAGGTCATTTATTTTGACGAAAGTTACGAAAACGGCGAGGTCGAAATCGCGATGCAGTACAACGACAGTTATTCGGAAACCATTTTCGCGTTCGCCAACAACATCAATACCGAAGAAGGCGGCACGCACCTGGAAGGTTTCAGAAACTCGCTCACCAAAATCATCAACGATTACGGCAAAAACAACAATATTTTGAAAGGCGACGAAAAACTTTCGGGCGACGACGTCAGGGAAGGCTTGACGGCGGTCATTTCCGTGAAACTCACCAACCCGCAGTTCGAAGGTCAGACCAAGACGAAACTCGGCAACAGCGAAATGCGTACGGTCGTCGCGAAGGCTATGACCGAAGGGTTGGGCTCGTATCTCGAAGAACACCCCAAAGAAGCCAAAGATTTGATTATGAAAGGCGTTCTCGCCCAGAAGGCACGAGAAGCCGCAAGGAACGCGCGCGACCTTGCAAGGCGCAAATCCGCCCTTGAAAGCACCACGCTCCCCGGCAAACTTGCCGACTGTTCGGACAAAGATCCTTCTCTTTGCGAAATTTACCTTGTCGAGGGCGACTCCGCAGGCGGCAGCGCAAAGATGGGGCGCGACAGACGTTTTCAGGCAATACTGCCCCTCCGCGGTAAAATCCTGAACGTTGAAAAGGCAAGGCTCCATAAGGTCCTTGAAAACGAAGAAATAAAGACGATGATTACCGCGTTCGGCGCGGGCATCAAGGAAGATTTTGACGAAAGCAAACTTCGTTACAACCGCATCATCTGTATGACGGATGCCGACGTTGACGGCAGCCATATCCGCATACTTATGCTCACGTTCTTCTTCCGTTTCATGCGCCCGCTCATCGAAAACGGCCACGTTTATATCGCGCAGCCCCCGCTTTACAAAGTCACGAAGGGCAAAACCGTCAAATATTGTTATTCCGACGACGAACTTAACGAATATCTCGATTCCGTCGGAAGAAAGGGCAACGAAATTCAGCGTTACAAAGGTCTTGGCGAAATGGACCCCGAACAACTTTGGGAAACCACGATGGATCCGAAATCCCGCACGCTGCTGCGCGTAAATATGGACGACGCGATCGCCGCGGACGAAATATTCACCGTTCTTATGGGCGAACAGCCCGAACTGCGCCGTCAGTTTATCGAAGACAACGCGACGCTCGTAACAGAACTTGACATTTAAGGAGAGATGAAAAATGATAATCAAAAATAGCGATTCTCAGAAAGATAAAGATTTCGTCGAACATCTCGGGATGTCGAAAATCGTCAAAATCGACCTTGACCAGGAAATGAAAAAATCGTTCATCGCCTACGCAATGGCGGTCAACGTATCCCGTGCGATTCCCGACGTCAGGGACGGTCTGAAACCCGTACACCGCCGTATCCTTTACAGCATGAGCGAACTTAATCTGACCTGCGACAAGCCGTTCAGAAAGTGCGCGCTTATCGTCGGCGACGTTCTCGGTAAATATCACCCCCACGGCGACAGCTCGGTTTACGACGCTCTCGTAAGGCTTGCCCAGGACTTCTCGATCCGCTGCCCGCTTATCGACGGACACGGTAACTTCGGCTCGGTCGACGGCGACCCCGCGGCGGCTTATCGTTACACAGAAGCAAGGCTTTCCAAAATCGCCAACGAAATGATCCGCGACCTTGACAAACGCGTCGTGGACTTTTGCCCGAACTTCGACGACACGCGTGAACAGCCCGTCGTTCTTCCTTCGCGTTACCCCAACCTTCTCGTAAACGGTTCGGACGGTATCGCCGTCGGTATGGCGACGTCCATTCCCCCGCACAATCTCGGCGAGGTTATCGACGCCACCGTCGCTCTTATGGAAAATCCCGAACTGGAAGTCGAAGACCTTATGAAATTCGTTCCCGCGCCCGATTTTCCGTCGGCAGGCATAGTTCTCGGTCGTGCGTCCATTCGTCAGGCATACAAAACCGGTCGCGGCGGCTGCATAATCCGCGCCCGCACCGAAATCGAAGAAATGGCAAACGGCAGGACGAGAATCGTCGTTACCGAACTTCCGTATCAGGTCAACAAGGCGCGCCTTATCGAAAATATCGCCGACCAGGTCAAAGACAAGCGAATAGAGGGCATTTCGGACATTAAGGACGAATCCGACCGCCACGGTCTCCGCGTCGTAATCGACATCAAAAAGGACGCGAACGCGCAGGTCGTTCTGAACACGCTTTTCAAACAAACCCAGATGCAAATCAGTTTCAGTATGATTATGCTTGTCCTTGCCGACAAAAAACCGCGCATTCTCAATCTGAAAGAAATCCTGACTTATTACATCAAACACCAGGAAGACGTCATCACCCGCCGTACGAGGTTCGACCTTGAAAAGGCGGAAGAAAGGGAACATATCTTAAAAGGTCTTGCAATCGCGCTTGCGAACATCGACGAGGTCATTAAGGTCATCAAAGAAAGCGCCGACAACGACTCCGCCGCGAAAGCCCTTATGGAAAGGTTCCTTCTCAGCGACAAACAGGCGGCGGCAATCCTTGAAATGAGACTTCGCAGACTTACTTCTCTGGAAGTCGAAAAAATCAACGACGAACTTGCCCAGAAAGAAGTCGAAATCGCCAACTACAAGGAAATTCTTGCAGACATCAACAAAGTCAACGACATCGTCAAGAAAGAACTTTTGGAGGTCAAGGAAACGTACAATACGCCGCGTCGCAGCGAAGTTTCCTACGATTATTCCGAAATCAATATCGAAGACCTTATCGAAAAGGAAGACATCGTCGTTTCGATGACTCACGGCGGATACGTCAAACGTCAGCCCGTTGCGGAATACAAGAGCCAGCACAGGGGCGGCGTGGGCATCACCGCGCACAAGACGAAAGACGAAGACTTTGTGGAAAGCATCTTCACGACGTCCACCCACGACGACCTTATGTTCTTCACCAACTTCGGCAAGGTTTACGTCATCAAAGGGTACGAAATTCCCGAGGCGTCCAGGAACTCCCGCGGGCGCGCGGTCATCAATATTTTGCAACTCGATCCCGGCGAAAAGGTCGCGACGCTCCTTCCCGTGCCCGAACGCGGCGAAGGCTATCTGATGCTCGCAACCAAACAAGGGCTTATCAAGAAAACGGCATTATCCGAGTTTGAAAGCATCAGAAAGACCGGTAAAAAGGCGATTCGGTTGGTTGACGGGGATGAACTCATCGCGGCAATGATCACGAAAGGCGATGAAGAACTTATCATCGCGTCGCACGAAGGCAAGTGTATCCGCTTCCGCGAGGCAGACGTCCGCGCAATGGGCAGAGACTGCCAGGGCGTACGCAGTATGAAACTGAACCCCGGCGACTACGCCGTCGATATGGCAATGGTCGAAGAAGACAAGGAAGTTCTGACAATCTCCGAAAACGGCTTCGGAAAACGCTCCTCGCCCGACGAATACCGCGTGCAAGGCCGCGCGGGTATGGGCGTCAAAGCGGGCGTGTTCAACGAGGAAACCGGAAAACTCGTGTGCCTGAAAATGATCAACGCCGACAACGATATTATGATTATCGCCGACAACGGCATCATTATCAGAGTCGCGGCGGACGAAATCCGCAAGATCGGCAGGGATACCAAGGGCGTCAAAGTCATGAACCTCAGGGAAGGCAGCAAGATTATGTCGATTGCGGTCGTCCCGCACGAAGAACCCGAAGAAGAAGTCGTGCTTGACGAAAACGGCAATCCCGTGACGACGACCGAAGACGTGACGGAAGTAACGTCCGCGACGGATTCCGAATTCCCCGTCGATAACGAAGTGGCGGAAGAAGCGGCGGAAGTCAACGCCGAAATCAACGCCGTAAACGAAACCGTTTCCGACGAAGAATAAGACAAATCAAACAAAAAAGAAAGCATCGCGAAAGCGGTGCTTTTTTATTTGGTGTTTACGAATTATATAAGGATATAGCGTTATCGACACGGCGAAAACCTTGTCGCGAACACGAAATTGCCGAAATTTTAAGTATCTTTTATGAAAAATTTTTAATAAAATTAAGGCTTATGCTTGAAAATGAAAGAAAAAGGAGCAGGGACATGAAAAAGAGGATTCTGAAAGTTTTGGTTGTAACGATAATTGCGATATGTTCGTTTTTGCTTGTCGCCTGCAACAGTGAAAACTATAAAAGCGGTAGACTGAAAAAAACGACCGCCGTCGCGCCGATAGTTTACGACGTGAGCGAAAAAGAAAGCGCGGTGGAAAAGGCGGCAACCGTCGATTTGTCGGCACTTTCAAAAGACGTGAACGCGGACGGAGCGACCGTGCTTTCAAACGACGTAACGACGATTACGAGCGCGGGCAGTTATATATTGACGGGCGCGTACGCGGGGATAACCGTGAGCGTCGGCAACGGCGAAACGGCGCATCTGTTTCTGAACAATGCGACGATATCGGGCGGCGCGGGAATCGCGATTTCAAACACGAATAAAAAATCGACGCTTATAATCACCGCGTGCGAAAACACCGAAAACGAAGTGGCAAGTAAGGGTGACGACGCGAACGCGATCCACGTCAAAGGCACGCTGAAAATCAACGGCACGGGCACGATAAAAGTAAGCGCGAAAAAGAACGGAATAAAGGTTTCAAAAGGGCTTTCGATTGCGGATTCTACGATAAATTTGACCGCCGGAAACCACGCCTTGTCCGCAAGGTTTATCGAAACGGAAAACGCCAAAATTAACGTTTTATCCGCTGGAAAAGACGCGTTAAATGCGGAATGTGACGATGAAACGCAAGAGTTTACTTTGGACGAAGGATACGTTTCTCTTAAAAGCAGCAAGGTTTTCGCAAGCGTTTCGGGCGACGGAATTCAGGCGGACACGTTCGTATATATCACGGGCGGAAGCGTGGATATAGAAACCTCGGCAACGTTTGTGAGTTACAGCGCAGAAAGCATGGCGACATACGACCTTTCCGAGGACGATTTCAGATATATCAAAAGCGGCGATACCTATAAAAAGATCGACGACGTAGCAAGCAAGGGCGCGCGATACGCGATGATTCAAAGCGCGAAAGGAATCAAGTGCGGCGAAATCAAATATGAAATCGACGGCACGGAATACGCCGTCACAAAAAATTCGAATTACTTTATCGTCATTGACGGCGCACGCGTGAAAATCAATTCGTCCGACGACGCGATCCACACGAACTCGGGAAACGTGCTTATAAAAGGCGGCACACTTGACCTGACCACCCTCGACGACGGAATCCACGCCGACGAACTTGTGAAAATCGACGGCGGCGAAATCACCGTGAACGGCTCATACGAAGGAATCGAGGGCGCATACGTTGAAATAGGCGGCGGAACAATTCACATCACCGCAAGCGACGACGGCATAAACGCCGCAAGCGACGACGAAAGCGTGAACGAACATATCATTATCTCGGGCGGAACGATAACGGTCGACGCGTCGGGCGACGGCTTGGACAGCAACGGCAAGATTTACGTTTCGGGCGGCACGCTTATCGTATACGGCCCCACGACGGGCGCGGACACAGGGCTTGACGCAGACGGCGGAATCCTTATCGACGGCGGCAACATATTCGTCGCGTCGTCCAAAGAAATGCTGGAAATCCCCGCGTCGAACTCAAAATCCAACGTGCTTGTATACGGCGTAAACACGGTTCAGGCGGGCTCGGAAATCATTCTGACAAACGCGGACGGCGGCGAAATGGTCCGCATAACGCTCAAAAAACAGGCGCAGGCGATAATCCTGTCAACGCCCGAACTCGCAACCAACGGCACGTATAGTCTGTATGCGGACGAAAACCTTCTTGCAAGCTTTTCGGTGACCGAAACGATAACGGCAATCGGCGTGCGGTCGAACGGCAGACAGGGCGGAAATCCCCCCGCGTCCCGAAATTAACACAGATCACAATCCATAATTCCTTAATCCTAAAACACATCAAAAGACAATACCACCGCAACTGCGGTGGTATTGTCATTGTCCCACGGCGCACACTGCACTTTTGACCAAACAATCGTCGCAAGCGACAATTGTTTGTCTTTTGCTTGTGTGCGCCTTTTCCCCGCGAGTACACAGTATCCCGCGGGGTCCCCGATAACTGCACTTTTGAAATCGCATTATCGGGAACGATAATGCTCACTCTTTTGCTTGTGTGCGCCTTTTCCTCCACGCAAGTACAAAAGTATCTTGCGTGGGTTTATAACAAGGTATCCCTTCCGGGAGATTGCCACGGCATCGCCGTTGGCAATGCCTCGCAATGACATAAAGTGCGTTGCACGGGATAGAATAAAGAAAGTACAAAAATTTTGCAAATAGGTTCCGGTAAACAAACTCTTGTTATATTCCGTACGAAGTACTCTGTCATTGCGAGCGAAGCGTGGCAATCTCCCGGAAGGGAACCTTGTAAAACAAACGCGGTATTTCTTTCAAAAAGAAACATAAACGAAAAATTTTTTTCGGGCAAAAAGGACTTTGTGCGCGAAAAATATTGAAATAAACCTTTTCACTGTGCTATAATTATTTTATCTTTTAATAACGTTGGAGGAAATTATGGCAGATTTTGACTTCAAAGCCGCTTCCGAAAGTATGATGGACTTTATTAAGAAAGTCGAAACGGAAATCGGTCCTCGTCTCCCGGGTTCCGACGAAGAACGCGCCGGCGCCAAACTCATCAAAGAAGAATACGAAAAGAACATCGGAATTAAGCCCGTGTCCGAGCCGTTCAAGGTTGCACCCGAAAGCGGAATCGGCTCGATCCCGTACATCGGTATCGGCGGACTTATCGCGCTTATCGCGTTCTTTATTTACCCGATAGCGGGCGCGGTAATCGCTGCGCTTTGCTTCATATACTTCGCGCTTATGGGCGGTTTCTACACGCAGATTTTCGACTTCCTTTGGAAAAAGAAAGACACCGAAAACTTCTATACCGTGCAGGAGCCTTTGTCAGGCAAGACAGACTATACCATCGTGTTGTCCGCGCACTACGACAGCAGCTGGAACTGGAACCTTGCAAAGAAAAACCCCAAAACGTTCATTCCGAAAATCGTTTACGGCGTCGTAGGGCTCCTTTCGATTCTTGTGTTCGGATTCGTGTTGCAGTTTGCCGCGGGCGGTGCGTACGCTCATCCCTTGTGGACAAACGCCGCAACCATCACCGCCTGGAAATGGTACGCATACGTCGGATATATCCTTCCCATCGTCTGCATTCCGGGGCTTTACTTCATCACGCAATTCCTGTCGCACGACAAAACCATCGCGTCCCCCGGCTGTATGGATAACCTTACGGGCATCGGCTTGAATCAGGAAATCGCAAAACATTTCAGCGCGCATCCCGAAGATTTGCCCGAAAACTGCCGTCTTATCTGCGCCGCTATGGCTTGCGAAGAATCCGGTCTCCGCGGCTCGCGCGCGTTCGTGAAACACCATAAAGACGACGGCATGCTCAAAAATTGCTATCAGATCAACGTCGACAGCATCTCCGACGAAGACTACTTCGAGGTCATTCAGGGCGACGCCGCGCAAATGTGCAAATTCGATATGGAACTCGGCGATATGCTTTACGAATCCTTGCAGGAACTCGGTCTTGTCAAAAAGACGGGCAGAATCTGGAATCCCGTCGGCGGTTGCGACAGCACCCCGTTCTGCCGTGCAGGCGTGAAAACCATCACCTTCGCCGCACAAAACCCCATCGCCACCAATTATTACCACACTTCCAACGATAAGTCGGATCGCTTAAAGACCAGCGTTTTCGAGGGCGGTATCGAAGCGGTGTATAGGACCATCAAGAAAATCGGCGCAAAAGAAGACCAAAAACGAAAATAAATCGCACCTTTTTGAGTTTTTTTAAGAACCTGAAAATCCGTGTACGCATTAGTACACTAGGATTTTCAGAACCCCAAAAGAAACATCAAAAATCTATCGATTTCTTTCCGTTTTAACAAAAACATTAAAGCACCCCAAGTGGGTGCTTTTTTATCGCAAAACCTGCCGAGAAACGTCAACGGGGTCCCCACGAGATACTTGTGCTCGTGGGGCGGTAGACTATCAAATTCTTGACGTTTCGGACAGCATATAAATTAAAGCACCCCAACGGGTGCTTTTGTTTTGAAAAGCGTGGTTTCCAAAACCCGAACAGCGGTGGATTTTTATAATATATCGCAAGATTGCATTCTGGAAAAAAGAGAGAAGATTATTGCAAAGCAATATCTTTTTTTCCGCGCAACGCACTTAATGTCATTGCGAGGCATTGCCAACGGCGATGCCGTGGCAATCTTCCGGAAGGGAATCCTTGAAAAGCGATACGGCGGTGGAATTCTATATTGTATATAAAAAATACATATCGCTTGCAAATATATTTTTGATATAGTATTATAATTATTAGTAAAAATAAAAAATGCGATATTGTTTCGTTACGATATATCGGAGGAACTATGAAAGGCGGTTTTGGAAAATTTCTTACATTCATTTTAGGGCTTGTCGTGGGAGTATTGCTTGTCGGCGGTACGATTGCGGGCGTGGTGTACTACGCGGTGGCGGCGGTTTCCGTCAACGACGTGGAAAACTACACAAAGCAGGAATTCACTTTCATCGACAAGGACGCTGAAATCCGCAACAAATCCATACTTGACATTTACGATATGGTGAAAGGCGGCAATATCAAGGAGACGACGGTGTCCGACGCGAAGCGTATTTTCGGCATCGACATCATCAAAATCCTTGAAAACTCGCTTGAAATCACGGTGGACGACAAAAGTCGCGAAACGCTTGGCGCATTGAAGGTCGCGGACGTTTTCAAAGGCGATAATCTGAAAGTCGTGCTTAACTGCTTTACGCTTGGCGACGTTCTGAAAAAGACGGGTATCGACACGACCTCGGGGCTTGCAAGCAAGCCGATTGTGCAGGAACATATTTCGGAGCCTGTCATCGACGGATTCAACGCGCTGCTTAAATCGTTGGAAATCAACGAAATGACCATCGCCGAAATGCAATATCTTCTCGGCGTGTCGTTCGGCGCGGGCGGCGTGCTGGACACGGTCGCAAACGTGAAAATAGGCGATCTCAATTCCGCGATAAACAACATTAAGTTTGAAGACGTTTTGCCCGATTTCGACCGTGATTTTTATGCCGAATGGGATAACACGGGCGCGGTATTATACAAAAAAGAAAGCGGCGGCGAGATTAAGTTAAAGCAACTTATCGAAGCGGACGGCACAAGCGAATTTTTCAAATTCGTAAATACGGAAGCGAAAGACCCCGCAAAAACCTATTATAAATTAAACCGCGAAGAAGGCACGATAAAAGTCAGCGACGACGGCAACTGGGAACTTATTAAGGAACTTCCCGATTTCAACAACAGATACGATATAAGCGGCAAACGAAACCGCTTTGGTTTGGCGTACGTCGTGCTTGTTGACGACAACCAAATTAAAATTACAAAAAGATATGCGGACAGGGCTTGCACCGTTGAAAACGAAGACGGAATGTATTATTTCAAATATACAAAAGACGCCGCCGGCACGAACTATCGTTACGGCGCGGCAATCCGCACGAAAATCGAAGGCACCGACCCCGCGCAATATAAAGAAGTTATCGAATGGCGCGGATACGTCGAAACGACGAAAGCGGACTATTTCGAGGCAGAACCGTGGAAAACTTACGGTTACAGCAGAGACGGAAAAGTCACCGACGAAGAACTCCGAGAACACCCGTCAACCGATTCTTTGGCAAAATACGTGCTTGTCCACGTCGGGAAGAGCGAGCCCGTCCTTAAAGCGCTTGCGGACGAAACTCTCAACACCCTTGACGGCGCGATCGGCGATATGAAACTCGGTCAGGTCATCGAGATTACCGACGACAGCGCGGACATTCTGAAAAAGTTGAAAGACAGCAAAATTTCCGAAATCGACAAAGACGTCAAGAACGTCAAAGTCGGCGATATTATGAAGGTTGTTTCCGTCACGACCGCAGAAAAAGCGACGGACGGCGCATATATCGCGCTTCCCGCACTTTCCGCGGACAAAGAATACAAAGGCACGTTTATCACCGCAAAAGACGGGGATAAAACAGTATATCTTGTGAAATACAAGGACGGACTTATCGGCTTTGGCGACAGATACAACATCACCGAAAAGGCAAGCAACGGCGTTGTCGTCGCGCTTGCAGACAAGACCATCGGCGAGTTGCAAACCGCAGGTATCGATGACCTTGTAAACGCCGCGCGACTTTCCGACGTCATGGACGTGGACGGCGACGTGTTCGTTGAAGACACGTCGGGCAAGTTCGTGTTTGACACTGACACCGCGGGCAAAAACGGATTTTTCCGTCTTGCACAAACGGGCGAATCCGCAACGCACAAGAGAGTGTACGAGGGCGCAAGCAACGCCGTTGTCAAAAAACTTTCGACAATCGGCGTAAACAACATTGCCGCCCGTATGGACGACGTTGTCAACAGCACGCTCTTAAAGGAAGTCGTCGAAGTCAAAGAAAGATATAAATTAAGAGTCGCGACGGCGGCGGAAATCGACAACACAAGCGTCAGGAAGTATATCTCGCTTGCCGACGTTTACTCAGCCCCCGTAGCCCCCGAATACGCGGGAACGTTCAACGTGGGTTATGTGGAGTCCGATCCCAACACGGACATTAAATTCGTGCGCGCAACAGGCACGATTGCGGCGGGTGTCACGCAGTACGTGATTGTCGATAAGGCAAGTTCGGGCGTGCTTGTCGGATTGCAGGACAAAACCATCGGCACGCTTTCGACGGGCGTCGACGAAGTCGTCAACGGAGCAACGCTTTCGGACGTTCTGGAAATCGACGGCAAAGTTTACGTCAAAGCGACAGATTTCGACGCGGCGGTTGCAACAAGTTACGAAAAAATCGGGCAACACGTCGCATATTATAAGGACGGCAACCTGTTCCTGGAAGCAGGCTACGTCAGAAACAACAACGGCGATTACGTATATCTTGACAAAGAACAAGACGGCACGCCGGTTAACGACCATATCAAGTTCGGGACGCTTTACAACGAACACGGGGTAGAAGAAACCAACGGTGCATACTTTAAGTACAACGGAAATCTTTATAAATTGTCCGATTATAAACGCTATAAGTTTGACGGCGAAACCGCAACCGAATACTATGCCTGCATTTATAACGGCGAATCCGACAAGATCCTTTCAAAAATGGCAACGATGACCGTTAAGGACCTTGCCGACAGCGGCACGATGGACAAAATCGTGAAAGATATGCGTATCGGAGACGTGATGGAACTCAACGACAAAAACAGCGTTTTATACGGTCTCGGCAACAGCAAGATTTCTTCAATCGAAGCCGAAGTGACCGACAAAATAAAAGACGCAACCTTGCGTGAACTGAACGCCTGGGGCAATCTCGGGTTGACCGAAGAAGAATTGAACAAGATCGTCAAAGTAACGGGTAAAAAAGTGGGCGAAATGAAGGCCGCCGACTTCATCAGAATTGCAATTCGATTTGCGACCGAGTAATGGCATACCATATCAGGAAATACAGAGAATCGGATCGCGACGCCGTAAGGAAGATTTGCCACCTTACGGCGACCGCGCCCGCATACGTCAAAAATCCGGAACTTGTCGCGACGCTTTACGCCGACTATTATACCGAGTTCGAGCCCGACGGAATCTTTATTCTTGCGCGGGACGAAGACGACGTTGCGGTCGGATATATCCTGTCAAGTCTTGATTACAAAACCTTTGTGAAAACGTTCACCAGATACGTTATGCCGCGCGTCAGGAAACTTTCAAGGATTGAAGCGTTCACGCACTTTTTCGCATTCCGCCAAAGTCTTTATATGGACGCGAAAAAATATCCCGCGCATTTGCATATTGACATTTTGCCCGAGGCACAGCACCAAGGATACGGCACGAAACTTATGGACGTTCTTATGGATTACCTTGCCGAAAAGGGCGTGAAAGGCGTGCATTTGGGCGTTGGCGGCGACAATGCGGGCGGCATCAGGTTTTACGAAAAGTACGGATTTACGATGATACACGACTTTGGGTCGATGGGCAAAGTCTTCGCCAAAACAATAAAACGGCGATAATTCGCGCCTTTTTGAGTTTTTC
>ULYQ01039101.1_pt1 | contig 21520 bp, 18 predicted proteins | sample 1962271 | NCBI WGS metagenome assembly ULYQ01 (sample SAMEA4835865, study PRJEB28245) | human gut metagenome | biome: gut microbiome; material: fecal sample | place: Denmark | collected 2008
TTTAATTAACTCTGCTATTATTGCTTCCATTTATTTATTGTCCTAAAATCCTCTTTGTTTCAACCATGTCTGGTTTGGGCATTGCAGTTTTAGCTGCTGGAGTATATTTTTCTCTTTGGTATTTGTCAATGTATGGAACTTTACCAGGATTTTTCATTATTTCGTTAATATTATCAACATTTTTAAATCTATCTTTCATTTCTCCTGCAAAAGGTGTTGTGTATTTGTGATAGTTTGAATCTAATACAAAATTTTCACTTTGTGGAACTGTATTAAAAGCTAGAACCATACCTTCTTGGAATAAATTAGTCAAAAGTTTGATAAATCCAACTCCTCCAATTACGATAACTAGGAAAACTCCGAGAATTTTTGGAGCTGCTGCGATTGTTTGTTCTTGAACTTGAGTTACCGCCTGCAAAATACCAACAACAAGACCAATTCCCGCTGCAACAAGAACGCATGGCATTGAAATTGCCAACATTATTAAAAATCCTTTTGCTAAATATTCTAATAAAATTTCCATCGATTTTGTCCTTTTAAATCCTCTAGTTGTAACTTGAAACAAGTCCTTGGACTATTAATGCCCAGCCATCTACTGCAATAAATATTAGTAATTTGAACGGCATTGAAATAATTGTTGGTGACAACATGAACATACCTAATGCTAATAGAATATTTGCAACAACCAAATCTAAAATGATGAATGGTACAAATATGATAAAGCTTATTTCAAATGAAGTTTTTAGTTCACTAATAATATATGCTGGAGCGATTTCCCAAATTGATAGTTCATCTGGTGACTTTGGCTTTGTTTGATGTGCAAGTTCGACAAAAAATGTTAAATCGCTTTCTCTTGTTTGTTTTAACATAAATTCTTTTAATGGTTTTGAGCCTTCATTTATGGCTGCAATCATATCGTGATTTTTTTGATATGGAACAGAACCCATGTCATACATTTTTTGGAATGTTCCTCCCATTGTATAAAATGTTAAAATAATAGATAGCCCGATAATTACAATTGCAGGTGGAACTTGTTGAGTACCCATCGCTGTTTTTAGCATTGAAAATACAATAACAAATCTCAAAAAACTTGTCATTGAACAGAATACAAAAGGAAGTAATGAGAATAATGTCATTACCACTAGCATCTGTATTACAGGATTTAAGTTTTGCAATTGATCCATTTTTTATTTTTCCTTTTGTTGTTATTTTTATAGTTCGTTAATTTTTTTTGCCATTTCCTTCATTGTAGAAAATCCGTGTGATTTTGGTTTTTCAAAATCAAGAACAACAGTTTTGTTTGTTGTTTTAGGTGCTTCTCTTCTATCCATTTGAGTTTTTTCAAGACGCCTACCTTGAGGATTTTTATCCTTAATTGGTTCTAAAGTAATATGTTCTTTTTGTGGATAAACAACGTCTAAATCTGCAATTCTCATGGATTTTTGAGATTGTTTTTCGACATCTATTTGGATGTTTTCTTTTGGAATTAGGTTGTCAAAATTTTCATATTTTTCAGTGTTCTCAAATCTTTCGTACTTTTTGGCTAAATTTTGTTCTAAGATTTGTTGTGCTGAAATCTTTTTAGGGCCTTCTAATTTTGAAAGCATTGTTGTTCTGTCGATATCAGATGCTATAAGGAATTTTTCGTTTCCGGCACGAACAACCATGATAGATTTTCTTGGATTTATGCTCATAGTTTCTTCTATGCTCAAAAATTTGTTACTATTTTTGCATAATCCTCCGTTTATAACTTTTTTATAAATGAATATGGCAAAGAAAATTAATCCTAGCATTGCCATTGTATAAACTGTAAAATTGATTACATAACTGCCCATGTGCATTTTGTTTCTATCTCCCCATAGATTTGATTATAAAAATTTTTAAATATTTTCGTCTTCTAATTCAAAGTCGCTGTAATCGAAGTCTTCATCATTTTCTTCGTTGTTGTCTTCGCCTTCTGATTCTTCTTCGTTACCTTCTTCAGAGTAATTTTCTTCATCTTCCTCTTCTTCATCCTCATCATCAAAAGAATTTTGGTCTTGAGGAGTTGCGTTTGAAGGTGAAATTCCCGCATTGTTTCCCGCTAGAACTTCATTTATTTTTACCCCATAACGGTCATTTACAATAACAAGACTTCCATTTGCGATTGGTTTTCCTTCAACTTTTAAAGTTACGCTGTTGTTGTACAATGAAGTCAAATCTACAACTAACCCAGCTTCAATATTTTTTAATTCTCCTAAGGTTATTTTTACTGAATCAAATTCAGCATACATATCGACTTCAATACTGTCCCATATATTTTTTTGAGAATCATCGCTCATATTATCTCCTCCATCGTCTGTTTCGGGAATAAGTATATCCATATTTGGTTCTAGCTTTATATCCATTTGGTTTCCGAATATGGATAAAGTTAAATGTTCAAGATTACTGTTTTCAAAAACTACTAAGTCATCTTGTTCAAGATTTTTTACATCATAAAGTGAAAATCTAGTTTTCCCAACAATAATCTTTGCGAAAGTTTCTGCATTCGGAAAGCTTTCATCAGAAAATTTGTTCTCTTCTGATTCGATTTCTTCTGGTTCAACTAGTACTTGTGGAATAGTTATGAAAATTTTTCCAGCACTTTTTGAATATTCATCTTTGCTCTTTATAATGAATGAAAGATGGATTACGTCAAAATTTGTGCGTTTTAATTCACTTGGGTCTGGATCATCAAGTTCTTCTTTAATAGCATCAAACATTGTACTATTAAAGGATGTTATAATTTTTGCTTCTAATTCGGATATCTTATTGATGTTGAATTTGTTTTTTGATTGACCCAAAACAGTATTCAAAATAATTGAAATAGCTTTTTCTGTCATTCTGAAATAAACATCATAATCTTTGTTTATTCGAATTTTAGTAACAAAACAAGCTTCATTGTCTAATAGGCAATTGATGTTTTTACTTAATCCTACAAATTCAATATCAAAATTGCTCGCAAAGAAGTCATCGCACGCATCCTTAACCAATTTAGGAAAAGTGTTTTGATACCAGTCGTACTCTTTGTATAACTCGTTTGTAGATATTGAATTTTGGATTTCATTTTCCATTACAACTATCCCTTGATTTATCCCCTTTGGAAATACCGTAATATCTCCCACCACTACAATAAATGACAATAGAAAATATTACATCAATCTTTTAATGGATATTTTTCAAAAGTCATCTTTTTTTATAAGGGTTTTCAAAATATCAAAGGATTGATTTTTGGAGTTTTTATAAAAACGGGAACCCTCTCTCAAAGTTGATGGAATGACGTAGTTTCCTCGTGTTTAAGAAAGGGTTCAAACTTTTTTTCAATTATTTAATTGTTTATTGGTTTTTAAGAACCAGTTTTTTCTTGATAATCTTGCCCTCCAACTATTCTCAAGTGGCGATTTTCACCTTCTCCAACAGATTTGCTTGCTAAGTTGTGTTGTTCAACAAGTTCGTGTTGAAGTTTTCTTATTTGTTGATTTTGTGGAGTTAATTCAATATCTTTTGCACCTGCTAGAACTTTTTCAATCGCAGCTTTTGCTTCGTCTAATGCTCTTTCTGTAATGTCGTAGAAAGATTGTTTTTCATTCAATTCTGCTATATCTAATGCTTCTTTTATGACTTTTTGAATTTGTGCCATTGAATTTGTTTTTACGTAGAATATTTGAATTCTATTTTCTTCTGCTGTGCTTAGTACTTTTGCACCGCCTTTGATAAAGTTTTTATGAGCAATTACTATATCAGCATCATCCAAGTTTCGAGTAATTTCTGCGTTTAAGTCAAGTCGCTCAATAACTTTTTCGGCAATACTTCTAGATACTGCGTACAAGTATATTTTTTTGAATTTTTTAACTTCTTCAACGTATTTTTGACGAGAAAAGCTAAATTTTAAACTTTCTGGATGTTCAATTTTGTTGTCAAGAGCGTTAATTTTATCAATTACGTTTGGAACTCTTGCAGGTACAGGGGTTGGAGCTTGGGAGAACTCATAAGCTTTATCCACTTTTCTAAGTTCTGGTCTGATTGGCCATCCTCTAAGTATGTAGTCAACTGCTTCTGCGGTGTCTTTGTACACTGCCAATGTGTTTCTGTCCAAAATTTCGATTACTATATCGAAAGTCGGCTGTTTCTCTCTTTCTAATACTGTTTTTTGTGAAGAACGACGTTTCGCTTCATCATCACCTAATGTTACGGATTGAATACCGCCGACTAAATCTGATAATGTTGGGTTTTTAATTAAGCTTTCTAAGCTATTACCGTGAGCGGTTGCAATAAGCATTACTCCTCGTTCTGCAATTGTTCTTGCAGCTTGAGCTTCAGCTTCTGTCCCAATTTCGTCAACAACGATAACTTCTGGGGTGTGGTTTTCAACTGCTTCAATCATAATATCTTTTTGATATTCTGGTTGTCTAACCTGCATTCTTCTGGCATGACCAACGGCAGGATGTGGGGTATCACCATCTCCAGCGATTTCGTTAGAAGTATCTACAATTACTACTCTTTTCTTTAGTTCGTCAGCCATTAGTCTAGCAATTTCTCTAAGTTTGGTTGTTTTACCAACTCCTGGGCGTCCTAAGAAAAGAATACTTTTGTTTTGTAAACAAAAATCTTTAATGCAAGATATAGTGCCTGTTACAACACGTCCAATTCTGCAAGTAAGACCAACAATTTTGCCTTGTCTATTTCTGATTGCACTGATTCTGTGTAGAGTTCCTGGAATTCCAGAACGGTTATCTGATGTAAATTCTTGAACGTGTGATGTTATATATGAAATGTCTTCATAGTCAACATTTGTGACATCGATATACTCAATTTTCCCATCAGCATGTCTAATTTCTGGAGGTCTGCCGATGTCCAATACTATCTCGATAACATCTTCCATTTTTTCATAAGAAAGGTGCTGTCTTATCCTTTGGGGTAAAATTTCTACCAATTTTTCTAAATCATTTTGAAATTGTAAGTTGCTCATATATTCGCTGCCTTTCTATTTTGATTATAACAAAATATTTTCTGGCTATTAGTTGCGATTAATTGTTAAGTATATCTTATATATATATTATACTACATGTATCGGTTGAATTGCATTAATTCTTTACTAATCTTGTAACAATTTTAACAAAACTTTACATTTGAAAATGGTTTCAAACCGTGTGAAATCAATACTTTCAATCTGAAAAAATACGAAAAAAATAAATTTTCAATCTCTAGATTGAATTTTGAAATGGCTCTTAACAATCCTAAACAAGGACTAATAATGTATTACGATTTAGTTACATTTGAGGGTTTATGTTGTAAAAATGTGGTATTCTAAATTTATGTTTACAGGAATAGTTGAAGAAATTGGAATAGTAAAATCTCTAGAATTTAAAGCAAACGGGGCTAAAATTGTAATCGGTTGTCAAAAAGTCGTAGAAGATGTGAAAATTGGTGATAGTATTGCAATTGATGGTGTTTGTCAAACTGTTATTGCGTTCAATTCTTCTGAATTTAGTGCTGAAATTAGTGATGAAACTTTGAAGGTTACAACTCTCGGAAATTTAAAATCTGGGAATACTGTAAATCTTGAAAGAGCCTTAACCTTGAGTTCTCGATTGGGTGGGCATATTGTTTCTGGACATGTTGATTGTATGGGAGAATTTATCAATATTGAAAAATTATCTGATTTTTATAACCTTCAATTTGAGATTTCAGAAGAACAAGAAAAATATGTGGTTTATAAAGGTTCAATTACGATAAATGGAGTAAGTCTTACTGTCGCAAATATTGTGGACAATATTGTGAGTGTTGCAATAATTCCTCATACTTATAACAATACAAGTTTGAAGGATTTGAAATTAGGACAAGATGTAAACATTGAAACCGATATATTGGGAAAATATGTTGAAAAATTTTTATCTGCGAAAGATAATAAAAAAGGTATAAGTATGAATTTTTTACAAGAAAATGGATTTGTATAATGGATAATAAATTTAGATTTGATAGTATTGAAGAAGCTCTCGAAGATTTTAAAAACGGAAAACCTGTTATTGTTGCAGATGATGAAGATCGAGAAAATGAAGGGGATGTAATTATTTCGGCAGAGAAAGTTACTCCTGAAAAAATAAATTTTTTGGCAACAGAGGTCAAAGGGTTAATTTGTCTTGCAATTTCATCAGAAATTGCCGAGCAATTAGATTTACCTCAGATGGTTGAACAAAATACTGAAGAAATGAAAACTGCTTTTACAATAAGTATTGATGCCGCAGAAAAATATGGTGTAACAACGGGTATTTCTGCATATGATAGAGCTAAGACGGTAGAAGTAGCTACGGCTAGAGATGCTCAGCCTTCTGATTTAAGACGACCAGGACATTTATTCCCTTGTGTTGCTAAAAAGGGTGGAGTGTTAGAAAGAACTGGACACACTGAAGCGGTTGTTGATTTGGCTAAGATTTGTGGTCATAGACCTGCTGGTGTAATGTGCGAAGTTATGGCTCCAGATGGACATATGGCAAGAAGAGATTACTTGAGAAAATTCGCAGATGAACATGGTATGAAATTTATTTCTGTTGCAGAGCTCATTGCATATAGGTTAAAATCTGAAAAACTTGTGACAAGAGAAGCTGAAACAACTCTTCCAACTCCTTATGGAGAGTTTAAGCTTTATGCTTATAAAAACCAAGTTAATGGCTCAGAACATGTAGCTCTTGTTAAAGATGATGGTTCTGATAAAATTCCTGCGGTGAGAGTTCACAGTATGTGTCTTACTGGTGATGTATTTCATAGTTTGAAATGTGATTGTAATTCTCAATTGTTCAACGCATTGAAATATATTGAACATTATGGGAAAGGGGCTGTTGTTTATTTGACGGACCACGAAGGTAGAGGAATTGGACTTTGTAACAAAATCAAAGCTTACAAATTGCAAGAAGAAGGTCAAGATACTATTCAGGCAAATATTTCTTTAGGGTTCAAATCTGATTTAAGGGATTATGGAACTGGAGCTCAAATTTTAGTAGATTTGGGTTATACAGATTTTAATTTAATTACAAATAACCCTAAAAAAATTATTGGGCTTGAAGGTTATGGGCTGAATGTGTTAGATACAATCAAGGTTGATTCTGAAGTTACTCAATATAATAAGAGATACCTTGAAACAAAAAAAGAAAAAATGCACCACTTTTTATAAGGAAAAATATTTATGTACAATACAAAAATTTTAACAGCGAATAATTATGGAAGTTTTGAAAATCTATATGAAGATTTTAGAAAGAAAGCTAAGACTGATTATAATTTTGAACTTGAACCTTTGGATTATGATGGATTTTTAGATGCAATTGATAAGGATCTAATCAAATGTATTGTACTTTATGAAGATGAAAAAGCTGTTGGATTTTTAGTTTATACAACTGCTATTTCTGAAGCTATTGAATTAAATATTATTCACTCTATTGACAAAGAAAAGTTGATGGATTGTGCTAGAGAACTATTAACAAAATTTATCGATATTACACAAAATCTAAGAAAAGAAAAAATTGTTTGTTATCCAATGTTAGGAGAACAAAAATCTTTAATTAGTGTTATTGCAAAACTTGGTTTCAAGTTTGTTGGAATAGAAGTTTTGAGGTTTATGATGAAAGGAACACCTTCAAGAGAATTGTTTTCTCATGCAAGAGTTGTGAGATTACCAGAAGATTATGAAGTTGTTTCTTGGAATGATAAATATTTTGAAGATGCAGTGAGTGTTATTCAAGAGTCGTTTAATGAAAGTTCTGATGCATTATTTGACCCTAGGTTTAAAACGATTGAAGGAACTCAAGATATTATTACTAAAATTGTTAAAGATGTTTATGCTGAATTTATGCCTAAAGCTACAAGTGTTTTATTGTATGAAGGTAAACCTGTTGGATTTTCTTTTATGAATCTTACTGGCGGAAGCATTGTTAATATTCCGCTTGTTGGAATTAGAGAGGAACATCAAGGCAAGGGGCTTTCAACCATTATGTTAAAGCACTCAATGGATGAAATATTTAAGGAAATAGATATTTATAATAGTCCAATTACAGAAATTAATACAACGACTGAAACAAATAATCTTCAAGCATTGAGATTATATAAAAATCTAGGATTTTTGGAAGATTATAGTTATCCTCAATCTTATATGCCGATTGAAAACTAGACTTTTGATAAAAAATCAGTTAAATTAGTCATATGGCAGGAATTGACATAAGAAGATTTTTGAATAGTTTTGGACAGAATTATGCGCAGCAGAGAACCTTTGCTGCAAAAGGAACTTTTAACGCTCAATCACAACCTTCTAATGTCGCTCCAAAAGTAGAAGTTTCTGTTCCTAAATCTACTCCTCAGCCTGTTGTTCAAACACAGGTGGGTGAAACTTTGCAGTTGAATACCTTGCAAAGTATGGATAGAGCTGTTTATGCTAGAGAATTGTTTCAAATGCCACGAAATATAAATGAGTTTGTCTATATGCTTCAGCGTGGGTTAACGCAAGGACAGTTTAATCTTATGTATGCTAATCAACTTGCGATGCAGAGAAATTCCCTTTCTCAGCTCCAAGCTCAAATTCTTGCACAACTTCAAGGTTTAAATACAACAATGACAAAAGAAATTGTTAATGTTCAATTATCAAGTCAGTTGCAGTCAAGTTTGAAAAATTTGGAAATTTTATCTGGGGGAATGATAAATCTTGCGGATATTTCTGTTTTATTGCAAAAAAATGGTAAAGAGGCTTTGACTAAACTTATTATGACGATGACAGAAGCTTCAAAAGCAGGAATTACTGATTTGACTCAAATGAAGGAAATGGCAAAATTAATTAACGCTAGCATTTCTATTGCATCTGAAAATAATCCTCAAAAAACATTGAAACTTCTTTTAATGTTGTATCTTCCTTGGCTTCCTCTTGAGGATGGAGTAGGTTTTGATTTAGAAGTAGAAACAAAATCTGGAGGAGAAGAGGAAAGCGACAGTGTTTTGACCGTTTCAATTACGACTAAGAATTTCGGAACCGTAATTGCTACAATCTTTTTAGAAACTTCAAATTCAGTTCAAATTGCGATTGAATGTAATGATAAGTTCCCGAAAGAAGAATTGCAATTGCGAATGGATTCTGACAAAAAGCAATATTCAATGGATACTGTTACAACTTATAATATTAATAAGGATTTGAAACCTAATGCAGATAAAGCTTCTGCAAATATTAATATGTCCCAAACAACAGAAATCAATCCTTATTTGTTGCTCACTGCACATTCAATAATCAGGCATGTTATTGAGATTGATAATAATGCAACATTGGGTATCACTTCTCATTCAGATAATTTTTAAGTGTAGTTTAACATTTGTTAAAGTTTAAATTTCATTCTAGCAAAAAATTTTGATTTTATGTTTTAGAACGTGAGTAACCCTAGTAAAGATGGATGAAATAGGCAAAATATCTTTACAAATTGTGAAACGACTGCTATAATAGCAATCAAGGTTAATGAATTACAGGATTAAGGGGTTAATCCTATTGAAAACTGAATACAAAAAAGGAGTGTTAGTATGGCAATATTACCTATTAGCAATGTTAGTGTGAAGAATAATCCTAGATTAGTATCATTTGGGATGAGAAATGACGAAGATGACGATAACAATGGAGAAGGTTATAACTTCCCTCGTCGAGTACAAAATAAAATGGTTACTGTTCCACTTGCAACATTGATTGCAATGTCACCAATGGTGGGAAATGCGAATGAACCAGCAGCGACTTTAAATTCTAGTAAAATTATTGAACTTGCTGAAGCAAATCCAGCTCCAGAAGTAGATGAAGCAACTTATGCAATGGACGTTGACCAGTCATCAGCAATGACTCCAGCTCAGAGAAAGTATATTCAAAAACAGAAACCTGTTAAGGTGATTTCTGCTGGAAATGGTGCTTTTCTTGCATTTGATACATATTCAGATGATCCAAATACGGTTAATTTTATAACTTATCTTCCAAAAGATGGTGATTATAGAGATCAAATGTATCTTCCTAAAGTCCGTGAAATAGAGTACCATGATTTAGGAAAAAATTCATTTTGTGGGATATGGACAGGCAGGCAAGTGCGTTTGCCCCATGAACTATATTACAAAAAACAAGAGTTCAAAATTTCGAATGATGCAGCAAATGCACTTATTGACTTTTTGAATGGCGATACAAAAATGCAAGATAAGACGGGTTTAAAAGTAAGAGTTGTAAAAACTCCAAATCTTAAACCAACAGAAAATGGTGAAGTTAGAAAACTTGATTGGTGATGTTAGAAAACTTGATTATTAAATTTTGTAAACATTTTCTTGTTCGTTGAAATTGAAGATTTTTGAAATTTTTCATGTAAATAAGAAAGAAAATAAAGAGATAATATAACTATGGAACTAAAAGGCGTAAATGACATTACAAAAGAAAAGAAAGTAGCAGTAGTAGAAACCACGACTGCTGGTAGTTCATCTTCGTCTAAAATAGTTATAAATTTCTCAACTTCTGAATCTAAAAATCCTAAATCAACTGAAAAGCTTCCAACGCATAGTGAAGAATTAGTTGTTAAGAATCCATCAATGAAAAATTCTTCTAAAATGGAAGTTTTTAGAGTTGGTGCAGAAAAATATTTATCAACCAGTGGTTTGAAGAATATTAAAAATTCAGAAGAATTAGTTAAATATTTGGAAGAAAAGCCTAATAAAACCAATGAAGAAAAGAAACTTTTAGCTCAGTATCAAGCGATTAGTTCTGGGGTTGTTGAACCTCTTGTAACATATAAAGAATTGTCTAAAATTGAAAATAAAGAAAATATTCCATTCTTGACTGCTGACAAGTATTTTTCAAAAACTGATGAAAAATATCAAAAAATGTCAGAAGAACAAAAGAAACAATACTGCAAGCAACAAATCTTGGAACTTGCAGACACTGTTTCTACTTCTTCAACACCTATGGAAGAAAAGGTCATTAAAGCTACAGAATTATTTGAAGTTTTAAATAGTTCTGAAATATCGGTTGAAGATTACAAAAAACTGTCAAAAAATGAACAGATTCAATTATATAGAAATCATCAACTTCAAAAAATGAAGGAATTAAAAGAATTAGTCCCTATTGAAACTCGTCAAAAATGGGCTACAATGAAGCCTCCTATGTCTGCCGATGACAAGTTGAAAGAATATGCAAAAGCTTTTTTAAATAAATATGATAGTGATTTTTCAGCTATTAAAGATGATGATAAAAAGGATTTGTATATTTCTGCTCAGGCAAATTCAATGATTTCTAAATTCCTTCCAAATTGGAAAGAAACGGATCCTAAAATTAAAGAAATGATGTTTTCTTCTATTTTAGGTACAATAGATGCCCTCACAGAAGCCAATATGAGTTTTGATGAATTTCAGGCGAAGCCTCAATCCAAAAAAGTCAAGTTTTTGCAGGACTCTTCTAATAATGTTGAAACTTCTAAAATGAGTTCAGAAGAGATTAGTTTAAATTTAGCAATATTTGATTATGCTAAAAAGAATAAAAATACTCCAACGGTTAAAGAGTTAAAAAAATTCATTTCTGAAAATTCTGACTATGAGAATAAGGATGCAATGTTAAATGCTTTAGAAATGAGGAGCAGATTATTTGGTAAGAATGCAAAAGTTCAAGACGTTGAAACTTACAAGCAAAGAGCGTTAGAACATGGTATTTCTGCCGAAGAACAAATTCAAAAGGATTTTAAAGATTTTGGTAAATTAAATGCAAATGCTAGAACCAAAAGAATTCGTGATATGTTATTAAAAGCTGATGGTGATGAAGCTTTAATAACACAAATTAAAAATTTAGCTTTGGAAAGTGGCTTTAAAGAAGCTAAATTCAATAAAATTCTAGCTAAAACAGAAACACATAAACGCATGGCTTGTAATGCAACATTGAATAACAATCCAAAAGCCATGAAAGCTGCAATAGATATGGGTGATAAAATTGGTGATATTAAGTCAACTCAAGTTATTGCATGTAGTGCTCCTGTTTTAATGGAGGCTAAAGCAGGTCAAGCTTTAGGTGTAGATTTAGCAAATGAAAATTCTAAATATTTGGAAAGCTATACCACTGGTGTAAACCAACGTTCTGATGCAGTTGCATATTCTGCTGCTGTTGTTCAGTCTGAAAATATGTCATCAGCAGGAAGAGCTGTTTATACTCAATCAGCTGTAAAAACTGCTTCTGCGGAACAACAAGTTGAGTACGGAAGAGAATTCTCAAAACTTGATTATCCAGAAGTTACAGAAGGATTAGCTGCTGCTTCTAAATACGTTGATAAAAGCGTAAAAAATCAATATAATTCTTACGTTGAACAAGCTATAAAGAATTATCCTCCTGAACAACAAGCTAAAATTCGTAAAGCTCTAGAAACTGGTGAAATTTCTTCAGAAACATTAGAAAAAACAACAGTTGCAACAAATTCTAATAAAACTGAAAAATCAGCAGAATCAACTGGAAATAAAGCTGATTCTCAAAATCATGCTGCAACTCCTACAACATCTAATCCTATCAAACAACAAGGAGTAGGTTCAGATGTTGCGAAAGCTCCGTCTGCTGCTAATGTTCCTCCTTCTAGAACATCTGTTACAGAAACTCCATCTGTATCTTCTGTTACATCAAATGATAGAATTTCTGGAGTAAATACAGTAAGTGATGTTTCTTCTTCAAAGGTATCTTCAAGTACCAATTTGACGGATTCAGAAGCTCAAGAATTAACAGAAAAAGCTCAAGTTGTTCTTGATAAAATTGAAGATTTTATCAAAACTCAAAAGGCAAGTATTGAACAACACGAAGCCGAAAAAACTGAAAAAGCAGAACACTTATCAGAAGAAGAAATTATAAAAGCTATTGCTTCTGGTGAAATTTCTCTTGCGGATGTAAAACTTTCAAAAGAAGAAGTCGCTTCATTAAAAGATACTATAACAGTATTATTTGAAAAAAATAGTGTCTCAACTGCTTATAAAAAACTTGTTTCTAAATTTGGAAAATTAGAAGATGTATTCTTGAGAACATTTGCAGAAAATGCTGATAGCTCTACTCTTCGTTCATTTGCTGGAGATTTTAGAAATAATACTGATGTAATTTTAAGATTGTTCAAATATAGTAAAGATAATTCTTTATTAGCATTTTTACCAAAAGATACAATAGTAGCTCTTTTTGGTAAAGAGATTGATGGCTCTGAAATTCCTCAAAGTATTTTATGGGAGATTATTTCTGAGTTTGAACAAAAAGGTGAAACTGACAAAGCTGATAAATTTAGAGTTTTCTTAAAAGAAGGTGCTGGGGTTCAAACAACTCAAGTTCAAACAGCTACTAATAATACATTAGGTACAGGTATGCATGTTGCAGAAGATAAGTCTTTTGACAAAACTGCAAATGCAAATACTAATATTCAAAATCAAAAATTACCTAAACAATCTAATAAACAGGCAGAAACAACTGTTCCTCAACCAGGTTCAGATAGTTGGTATAAAGATTTAAACCCTAAAAAGTCAGATGTGGCTGCTATGTTAGAAGAAGAAAAAATTGAATCTAAAAAAGCAAGAATTGTTGAAGAACAATCAAATAAAAATACTGATTTACATTTTGCTCAAAAGGATTACAATATGATGGATGAAGATGGTTTCTCTTCTGCTCCAGCATTTGTATCTAATTCAAGAAGAAAAGGCAAGAAATTCGATAAGAAACCATATTGGTTAGGATAATGCAGTATGTCCTTGCTTGATTTAAAAATGTTTTCATGATGTAATGGTCTTACAGCAAGATTTTCTTGCGAGTTCATTTGAAAGAAGACAATTAAAAATTGCCGAAAGAAATTACATTAGCTAAATTTGCAGGTTTTTGTTATGGAGTAAAAAGAGCTGTAACAACTGTAAAGAAATTAAAAAGTGAAAACCCAGATCGTAATATTTGTGTGCTTGGAGAATTGATTCATAATACACAGGTTATTGAAGAATTGAACGCAATGGGTATAAAATCTCTTAAAGAACTTCCTAACCAAGGGGATGGCATTTGTGTTGTTCGTAGTCATGGGGAAAGCCCTGAGGTGTTTAAGCAAATAGAGAATACGGGTTTTGAAGTTTATGATTTGACTTGTCCGGATGTTAAAAAGGTTCAACAAAAGGCTATTGAACTTGCACAAAATAATTATTTCTTGGTTATTGTTGGAAAAGCTACTCATCCAGAAGTAATTGCAATAAAAGCTAATGCAGAACAATTTAGTAAAAATGTTTTGGTTGCAACTGAACCAGAAGAATTAAAAGCATTTGAGCAAGAATTGAAATCCGCAAAGAAAATAGGTGTAGTTGTACAGACAACGCAAATGATTTCAACTTTGAATAAAATTGTTGAATATTTAACTCCACTAACAAAAGAATTGCTTATTGCTAATACTATTTGTAAAAGTACTTCAATGCGTCAATCTGAAGCTAAGGAATTGGCTAAAAAAAGTGATTTAATGATTGTTGTTGGGTCAAAGAAAAGTGCAAATACAACTCATTTGGCTGAAATTTTAAAAAATATTACTCCGACTATTCATATTGAAACAGAGCAAGAGTTGGATAATTACAAAGATTTAATCGAGAAATCACAAAAAATATCAATTACAGCTGGGGCTTCAACTCCAGATAGTGTGATAGAAAAAGTTATAGAAAAAATAAAATAATAAGTTGGTCATTCAACGAAAATAAATAAAGAAAAGGAGAATAAAACAAATGACACAAGCAACATTAGACGATTTCGAAAAACTATTAGAAGAAAGTTTTTCAAACAGCCACTCTGTCGCTGATATCGTAGAAGGTACTGTTTTGAAAAAAGAACAAGATGGTTACCTAGTAAGCGTACGTGGTGCTAAAACAGAAGCATTCTTACCAAACAGAGAAATTTCTTCAGCAGAAGAAGCTGCTCCAGTTGAACTTGGTGATGTTAAAGAATTTTACGTATTGAAAGAAGAAAATGATGAAGACGGAATGTTATTATCATTGAAAAGACTTGCATTTGCTCAAGCTTGGGCTCAACTTAATGATGCAAAAGTTCAAGGCGATACAATTCTTGCAAAAGTTGTTTCAGTTGTAAAAGGTGGTGTGTTGGTTGATGTAGCTGATTTGAAAGGTTTCATCCCATCATCTCAACTTAGAACTGGAACTCCATTCGATGGTTTGTTAGATCAAAAAATCGAAGTTAAAGTTCTTGAAGCAGATCCTAAGAAAAACAAACTTATCTTATCTCAAAGACAAGCTGTTGCTGAACAAAGAGATCAAGTAGTAGATAATATCTTATCTGAACTTGAAGAAGGTCAAGTTGTTAAAGGTGAAGTTGTAAGAATTGCTGATTTCGGTGCTTTCGTTGATATCAACGGTATCGATGGTTTACTTCCAATTTCTGAAATTTCTTGGCAAAGAATTAAACATCCTTCAGATGTTATTTCTTTAGGTGAAACTTTAGAAGTTAAAATCATTAAAATTGATAACGAATTAAAGAGAATTTCATTGTCTTTGAAAAGAATGGGCGAAGATCCATGGCAACAAATTGAAGGACAATTCTCAGAAGGTCAAATTATCACTGGTACAGTAAACAAAGTTACTGGTTTTGGTGCTTTCATTAACATCTTCCCTGGTGTTGAAGCATTATTACCTGTTTCTGAAATGGCTGAAGAAAATGTTAACCCATTTAACAAATTCAAAGTTGGTGATAGTGTAGAAGTTCTTATCAAGAAATTCACTCCACAAGAACACAGAATCGCTTTGAGTATTAAAGATATTAACAAAGATGCCGAATAAGCGTAATTTGATTAAATCTTGAATAATTATAAGATGGAACGGGAATATTCTTCCCGTTCTGTTTTATTATAAGTTCTTTCTAAAATTAAGAAATTTCTTGAGGTTAAAAATTTTTCATGATAGCATAACCTTATAAGTAAAATGTGAAAAATTTATGAGGTAAAAAAATATGCAAGCCCGCAGAGCATCTAGAGAATTAGCATTTATATTGCTTTCTCAGTTTGATAAAAAGATTACAAACTATTCAAAAGAAAGTTTAGACGACATTGTTTTAAAATCAGTAAGAATTTTGTCTAGTAGTGCACATGATGAACTTAAATTAGCATTGGGTTCATTGATTGATATGAAGAATAAAATTGATGATTATGAAGCAGAACACGAAATTAATTTAAATAGACCAATGAATGCAACGAATATTCCTGTTCCTCTTCCAATGACGTCAGATATGACTGGTAGAATCAATGAAATGATTGATATTGCTGATAAAGCTTTATTGGCACTTGAAATTGCTGAATTTACAACTCTTGAATCAGAAGGAGATGTAAAAAATTATGCAATTAAAATTGCTCAGTGTTATCAAGAAAATCATGAAGAAATTGATAGTAATATTGATAAATATTCTGAAGGTTGGGATTTTGATAGACTTGTAAAAATGGATAAAGATATTTTAAGAATTGCACTTTCAGAACTTTTATTTATCAAAGAAACTCCAATGAAAGTTGTTGTTGATGAAGCAATTGAACTTGCTAAAAAATATTCCACAGATGATAGTGCGAATTTCATCAATGGAGTTTTGGCAAAAGCTATTGTTGATAATGGAATTAAGTAATTACAATAAAAATTTAATAATTTAAAAGGGTTCGATATACTATCGAACCCTTTATTTTATATTTATAATAATAAGCTTATTTTGCTTCGACAGTTGTTCCTTCTTTAGTGTCTTTTAGGACAATACCGCATTCATCAAAGGCAATTCTAATTTTATCGGCAATATCCCAATTCTTTTCAGCTCTAGCCTGTTTTCTAAGCTCAAGAACTTCGTCAATAGTTTTGAAATCCTTGCCTAACACCTCTGAAACGTGGCTGATGGCTTTAGAAATTTCATCTTCTGATAAGGATGCTTTTTCAAAAGTAAAACCTAATGTTGAGCCAAGTTTATATAAAATAGTATATGCATTGGCTTCCCCTTTGTTTGCTCTTGTCGCAAGGTCAAATAGTACTGCAAGAGCTTTAGATGTATTTAAATCATCATCCATTGCATCAACAAATGATTTGTATTCATCTGTGGTTGTAATATCTAAATTTTCGTTAATTGGAGTTTGTTTAGCATTTGTTAAACGTTTTGCTCCTGCTTGAGCAGCAGTTAGTGCTTCATCTGAAAATTCAACAGGCATTCTATAATGATTTGTTAAAATAAATAATCTTAAAGTATTTGCATCATAATTTTTCAACATATCGTCAATAGTTAAGAAATTTCCTAAAGATTTAGACATTTTTTCTTTGTTGATTGTTACAAAACCATTGTGTAGCCAATAATTTACGAATTTGCAACCATTAGCACATTCAGATTGTGCAATTTCATTTTCGTGGTGTGGGAATATTAAATCTGCTCCACCTGCGTGGATATCAATAGTTTTGCCTAGATATTTTCTACTCATTGCAGAACATTCAATATGCCATCCTGGACGACCTACGCCCCAAGGTGATTTGTATCCAAATTTTTCATCCTTTTTCCATAATGCAAAATCAAGTGGATCTTCTTTTTGATCTCCAACTTCAATTCTTGCTCCGCTTTCTAATTGATCGATTGGTTGTTTTGAAAGATAACCATATTTAGGGAATTTTTTTACTCTAAAATATACATCTCCATTTGATTCATAGGCAAAACCTTTTTCAATCAAAGTTTTAACCATTGCAATCATTTCACCTAGCGTTTTAGTGGCAAAAGGTTCAATGTCTGGTTTTAGTGTGTTTAAAGCTTTCATTGAATTTTCAAATTGTTTATACCAATATTGAGAAACTTCAGTTGGTGTTTTTCCTTCTTTATCAGCTTTTTTTAGAATTTTGTCATCAACATCTGTAACGTTACGACAATATGTAACATCATAACCCTTAAACTTTAGATATCTGTATAAAACATCCCAAGTAATGTAACATCTAGCGTGTCCAAGATGTGCATAATCATAAACAGTTGGTCCGCATACGTACATTTTGACTTTGTTTTCTTCTATTGGCTTAAATTCTTCAACAGCGTTAGTGTAAGAGTTAAATAATTTCATAATAAATTCCCTCGTTTCTATATCGTTAATTATACACTAAAAACAATAGTTTTGGGGTTAAATATTGGCTTCTCGAATTTTACAAAAGTTAATATTCTGATAATATTTAGCATTTTTAAATAGTATATATCCTTTATATAAATATAAGAGAATAAAGGAGTATATAAATGGGTTCATCACAAATCAGACAATCAGATGTTGTCGCAGTTAAGTTTCAATTTGTTAATCACAGCGGTAAAAGTGATTCAAGGACGATTCTTATTGAAAAAGGAATGCAAATAGACTTGGACGGTGCTAAATATACAATTACAGATAAAGGTGCTGTGGCTAATAACAAAGGCAAAAAAATCGTGGGTTCAATTATGGCAACTAAAGAACATGTTGCTTTGTTGCAAGGATTATCTCAAGTGAATGGAGATTCAAATATCCAAAGAACTTCAGCACAGTCCGTTTTGACTTCTAGGGATATTCCTAAGGATCACGGAAATGAAGAAACAATGCAGCTAAAGATTAACAACCAAGAATCTCGTATGGGTTCTAGTCAAAGTGTTAAAGAATTTGCTAAATCTGGCGAGGTTGGCTATCGATTTGATAGTAAAAATGGAGCTTATAACATCAAACTTTCAGATGAGGAAGGAAGAATAACCTCTCATGTTTCTGTAAGTTCTAAAGAGGACAAAGCTGCAGTTCAGAAAAGAAACGCTGAGAATGCAAAATGGAGAAAGGAAAATCCGAAAAAAGCTTTTGTTGGAGATCTCCTTCATACAATAGGTTTTAATACCTCATGGCATAAAGAATAATGTATCAAAAATTTCAAATACAGGTTTGACAAGTTGTTGAACCTGTATTTTTTCGTCAACTTCTAGAGTAATTGTAGGAATATTTCTTTCTACTCCCGCCCATGTTCCGAAACTGCCTGGGGTTGGGTAGCCAATGCTGGCTTCTACTGGGTATTTAATGATGTCAGAAATCTTTTCTGCAATCCCTTTTGCAGGTCCATCGTAATTTACAACTTTATACGGTGCATGAATAGTCATAACAAGGCTCGGAGTATATTTGTTTATAGTATCTATAAGAAACTGAGTTTCAATTTCTCCTCCAGCTGATTTTCCTCCAAAATAATTTGTAGTTTCGTCATCACAAGTTGCGTTATCGCCTTCGTTGTTTCCCCAGTTTTTTGTAGGAAAATTTCGATTTATATCTACATTATTGGCATTAGTTCGTCTGTTTAATTGCAATCCATCAGGGTTTAAACAAGGGATAAATAGTGTACCCCTCCTCGAAATCGGAGATTTAGAAGAGGGGGGTAAATCTGAGTTTGAAGGAAAGTTATAATGAGTTTTTAAATATTCCTCAATGAGATACTTCCCTTGTGGTTCATCTCCATGAACAACACCAACGATAAGAATGTTGTTTTCTGATGGTTCGCCTATAAGTTCAATTGTATTATTTAATTTTGTTCTTTCTGTATTTAAAATTTCCATATTTGAATTTTAGCATGTTGAAAAATTTATTGACTTTAAATAAATAAATTTTAATATATTTTAATTTTGTGAAATAATTCACTTATGCAAATATATTCAGACAAAATTTTTGAAAACCCGAGAGAGATTATTACTGCTTTTGATAATGAGAGTTTTATTTTAGCGTTTGATAAACTCGAAAAACTTAAAAATGATTATTATTTGGTTGGTTATATAAGATATGAAGCAAGGGATATTTTTTTAGGAAAGAAAATACAAGCTAAATATCCGTTATTATATTTTGAAGTATTTTCTGACTATAAGATTTTTGAGCCAGTTAAAAATCCGAGAGAAGTATATCTTTTTCCTAAACCTAAAATATCTTTTTCAGAATATAAAAAAGGTTTTGATGTAATTAAAGCTGAAATTGCATCTGGAAATACTTATGAAGTGAATTATACGTTTGATTTTCAGATTGATACAAAATATTCCTCAAATGAGATTTATAATTATTTTTTTAAAGAACAAAAAACTCCATATAACGCCTTTTTTAAAAATAATTATGAAGAAATACTGTCTTTTTCTCCAGAATTATTTTTCAAAAAGGTTGGAAATAAAATTTTAACAAAACCAATGAAGGGGACAATCGAGCGTGGATGTAACGAAGAAGAAGATCGAGAAAAAATCAATTTTTTGAAAAATGATTTAAAAAATCGAGCTGAAAATGTTATGATTGTTGACTTATTACGAAATGATTTGGGACGTATTTCTAAAACTGGAAGTGTAAAAGTCCCAAAATTATTTGAAATAGAAACTCATAAAACCCTTCATCAAATGACTTCGGAGATAACATCTGAAATAAAAGATGGCACAACTCTTTATGAAATTTTTAAAGCCATCTTCCCTTGTGGTTCAATAACAGGAGCTCCTAAAATTAGTACAATGAATATTATTGATAATGTTGAAGTTGGAAATCGAAATGTGTATTGTGGTGCTATTGGATTTATTCATGAAGATTGCTGTGAGTTTTCTGTTCCAATTAGAATTTTGCAAAAGACAAAAGATGAAGTGTCTTACATTTATAGAGCAGGAGGAGCTGTTGTTTGGGATTCTGTGGTGGAAAATGAATGGGATGAGGCCATACTAAAAACGGCTTTTTTAGCTGAGAATTCAAAGGATTGGCAACTTTTGGAAACCCTAAAGGTTGAAGGGGGAAAACCTATTCTTTTTTGTGAACATCTTGAACGATTACGAACTTCTGCGAGAAAATTAAATTTTAAATACAACAAAACTCTTGAAAAACTTAAATTTTCTCAAGATGGAATGTATCGAATTTTGTTATCTAAGAATGGCAACTTTAGAGTCGAATTCAAGCCTTTGAAAGAAATAAAAACAGACAAGGTTGTAATTTCTGACAAAATAGTACATTCTTCGGATGTGTTTTTAAATCATAAAACGACATTTCGCCCATATTATAACGAATCTTTTGAAAAGATAAAAAATAATGAAATTTATGATGAGATATTTTTCAACGAAAAAGGAGAATTGACGGAGGGTTCAAGAAGTAATGTTGTTGTAAATTTGGGTGGTGTTTTATATACCCCACCAGTTAGTTGTGGATTGTTAAATGGAACATTTAGGCAAAAAATGTTAAAAGATGGAAAATGTGAGGAAAAAATTCTTTATAAAAAAGATTTGCTTGATGCTCAAAATATTTATTGTGTAAATTCTGTTAGGGGGATGCGAGAGGTGTTTTTATGATTTTGATAGATAATTATGACTCTTTTACATATAATATTGTGCAGTATTTGCGTGAATTAGGTGTTAATCCTCAAGTTTTTGAAAATGATAAGATTACTATAAATGACCTAAGGAAGTTAAATTTTTCATCTATTATTATTTCTCCTGGGGCGGGAAATCCAGATACTGCTGGGATTTCAATGGACGTAATAAAGGAATTTT
>ULYQ01042369.1_pt1 | contig 21263 bp, 19 predicted proteins | sample 1962271 | NCBI WGS metagenome assembly ULYQ01 (sample SAMEA4835865, study PRJEB28245) | human gut metagenome | biome: gut microbiome; material: fecal sample | place: Denmark | collected 2008
CTCGTTCATTCTGTTCCCGAATTCGGTTTGGTCGGTTACTTTATCGAATGGACGAATTATGAGATACGACAGCCCGAATTTATAAAATTCGCGATAACTGTAAAACCAACTTGCAATATCCGTCTGCTCCTCAACGGGCAGCAGATACAAAAACATATCCCACAGAATATCTTCGTCGTCATCCGTACGGAATTTTTGCAAAAATTTCTCCCACTGGGCGTTTGCGTGTTCCTCGTCGGATTTATTTTCCTGCAATGCGTCGCCGATTTTCATCAACCGTTTTGCGACGTAACCTTGCGTTTTGCCGAGTTCTTCCGCAATTTCCGCCTGTCTGAAACCGTCCACATAATACATTTTGTAAATCGTCCGGTCGTCAGGCGAAAACAAGGCAACTTTTTTATCGATATCGCACTGCTTGTGAATTTTATAGGTAAAGTCAGCGCCGGAAACATCGTCGTCATCCGAGTCGTCCTCCGAGGCTTGTCCGAAATCGTCCTTTTCTATATCGATTTTCTTATAACTGTTGGTATTTGCGGACTTTTTGAACGTCGTTTTATGGTCGTTTTCACGGCGTTCGAGATTATAATACTCCCTGTCCATCTCCACGAGTTTATCGAACTGCTCTTCGGGAAGCGCAACCGACGTCAGTTTTTTGCAGTCGTAAAAATAATACAGAAACTTCCCGTTTTCCTCCGTCGCCCGCTTTTCCTTATTCAATTTATATGCTCTCGGAATATCCGCCATCGTCTATCCTATTTCTTCGTTTATTACGTATTGTTCAATGGAATTTTGCAATAAATATGCTTTTTCTATGTATGTTTGCGGATTCTCAATGAAGTCATCCCATTTTACTGACATTATATAACTGCAATCACCATGATAAATAATATCATTAGCATAACATTGACTTTTTTCGGGCTTTTTCTTATTAAACATATTCTTTTTCAGTATAGTAAACAATCTATCGGTTTTAAGAACTCTACACCCAGAAGAACAACACCTGCGATCCTCGGTGTAATATGAATAAGATCCATCTCTATCCGGAATAATCAAAGCCAAAATCGCATTACTTTTACTTGTTACATCGTTACCCGCTTTATTTTTTCGGGAAACTTCTTTTAATGAATACGATATTTCCCACGGAATCCATTGATCTCTTTCATTTTGCTGTGTTTTCATATTTGGAGATATCATTACAATCGTCAGTGTACTATCATATATTCTATCTTTTAACTGTTTCCAAATAGTTTCATCTGGCAAGTTTGATAAATCTTCCCCGTCTTCCTCTCCCTTATATATATCATCCCCATTATCAAAATATTGTTGTAATTGATCTACATAGTCTCGCACTGTGTCGTCAGCCCAATAATTATTAGTAATCTTTTTAACATTTGAATCGCGATATTTATATGATACAAATATTTTGTGTCCCATTTTATTTTACTCCATTATCATTTATTAATTTCATTACGACATTCACAATTTCATCCGGTGCCGTTTCTGTCCCCAACTTTTGAAACAACTCGTTGTCATTGTAATAGTTTTGCCCATTTAATTCAACCCAAATTTCTCTTGCCGAACCACCCGTTGAGGCAATAGGAATAATTAAATTCCCCTGCTCTTTTGCCAACTGATACTCTTGATATACTCCCGCCGAATTGCGACTTTTATTTTTTCCGGCTATCACAATCATTATTTTTGTCGATGAAGCCATTCGGCTTCTTATTTCAAAATAAATTTTTTTCTTTGACTCTTTATTAGTCCCTTTATAGGGAAAAGGATAAATAACGATATTATCATCGAAATTTTTTGACTTAGCCCCCAAATCCGAGCAAGCGTTATAAACGCCATTCACTATATCGGCTCCGATATTTTTTCCATATCCGGTATAGATTTTATATCCACTTTTAATTAATTCTGTTGATAATTTTGTAGCAACCGGAGAAATTCTTGATTCTGCTATCGCATCACTGCTCTCGTATGCTCCTGAAATTAAAACATTTCGCGCAAAGACTTTATTTCTTATCGTCGATAATATTTGCTCGATTCTATCATAAGATTCCACAAGCAGAACATTGATTCCATACGATTGCATATCCGAAACATAATGTGATTGTTTATTTTTTCTGTATTCAAATTCAGCGTCCGTTTCTTTTGGATTTCTTTTTACTTCTTCAATAATACTGAAATGTCTTTGCGGATGTTCTTTGTCATAAGTCAGCCGAATTCTTGTTAAAATATGTTGAATATCCGTATCACTAAAACTATAGCCTAAAAATAAAAAGGAATTTGAACACATTTCGCCTTTTAGTTCTGACAAAACTATATCATGAGTCCTTGCAAATTCATCATAATCACGTCTTGCAATAATGCATTTATCAGCGTTTTTCACCGAACCATGAATTTTATAAATTTTCACATCTGCAGTTCTGTCGATATTCCTATAAGATAAATCATCGGTTATTACAGTAGTAGTTATCCCTGCAGAAGCAAAACCCCTTTCTATTAAAGTATCATAGTTTGTCGTCCAAACACTATTAACAGGTAAAGACGCTATAATTTTATGTATATCCTGTATTTCGCCTTTCGAGTCAGCAAAGAAATTTTTAATTGTTTCAGTAATTTTAGTCCGTTGATTATCTCTAACATAATATTCGGCTAACGTAATTAAATCATTTTCTTGTTCTACGTCTAACCCTATATCCAAGGCACACTCCCGTAAAACATCTTTCCAGCCAACATATTGCGCCTTTCTCGATATTCCGGAGCCGATAAAAAATGAAGCATTCCCATTTTTTAGACTTTCAGAAAATTCTTTTATAAAAGACTCCTCACTAATTCCTACTTTCATTATACATCACCTTCCCGCATAATTTTATATTTTCAAATCGTTAACCACTTTCCCCTCTTCTTTACAGCCCCGAGAAACGGTCGAAAAAGCTTGATAGTTTAGCGATAACGTTACGTTTTTTCTTTTCTCTGCCACCGCCGAAGCGCGAAACGGGCGGTAAAATCTTATCGATGTCCGTCCCCGTGGTTTTAAGCGCTCCGTCTCTAAGCGAATATTCGATAAATTGCCGCGTTTCCTCAGGCTTCAAATTTTCCTCTTTTATAATTTCAGCAAGTTCTTTCTCCTTTTCTTCGGCAACAAAATTCCGCCACTCGATTATAACGTCGTCAACGTCGTTAATCCCGTCCACGAACGTTTCGATCAGTTTTTTCTTACTACGCAGCTCAAAACTCGAATCGATCGCTTTTTGTATCGATATAAGCACCTCTTTATCGTTTTTATGGCTGTCGTGATATTTTTTAACAAGCATTAAGATATAATCGATATTGATTTCGATTTGCTTGATAAGTTCCACTTCGAATACGATATCATCGTTAATATTTTCTTTATCCTTCCCGCCTTTCACAAATTCGTCGCGCAAATCGATATATTTGCCCGTATAATCTTGCATTTCGCGCTCGGTTAAAAACTCATTGCCTGCAAATTCGTCGAACGAAGCCAACAAATTTCTCATTCTGAGCACTGAGCCGAACAATGAAATAAACTCTTTTTTAGCCTTTTCTCCCAAAATTTGCTCGTCCAAAGGAAATTTGTCCTGTAAATCTTGCACAAGCAAAATATACCCCGGTTTTAACTTACCGTCTTTATCGGTATAGCCGTAATAATAATCTTTATAGCCCTTCATCAAGACGATTCCGCCGGCTTCCTTATCACCGAAAAGCGAAATCGCATCGTCCGTGCGTTTCTGCAAATTCCTGAAACATACGATATTGCCGTAAGTTTTTATCGAATTCAAAATACGGTTCGTTCTTGAATAGGCTTGAATGAGCCCGTGCGCCTTCAGGTTTTTATCCACCCAAAGCGTATTAAGCGTAGTCGCATCAAAGCCCGTCAAAAACATATTTACGACGATTAACAAATCGATCTGTCTGTTCTTCATTCGCAAAGAAACGTCTTTATAATAATTTTGGAATTTATCGCTCGACGTATCGTAACTCGTTCCGAACGTAGCGTTATAATCTTTAATCGCGCCCTTCAAAAAATCGCGCGAAGAAGAATCCAACCGCGTGGTATCTTCCGGGTTTTCCTCGTCCAAAATGCCGTCTTGCTCTTCTTCGTTCGCCCCATAACTGAAAATCGTAGCAATCTTCAAAGCCTTGCTCGGGTTTTCCGCCATTTGTTTTTTGAACTCGTTATAATACAGTTTCGCAGCCTCTACCGATGACACGCAAAAAATAGAGTTAAAGCCCGAAAGCCGTAACTTCTGCTTAATTTCCTCTGCTTCATTTTTAGCAGAAGCGACTTCCTGAATATTCAAAAGACTGTTAAACGAATAACTTTTTTCGTTTCTGTACGTTTTGCGGTTAAAATTTTCGAGTATGTATTTAACTACTTTCTCTATTCTGTCGGGTGAATTCCAAACCGCTTCCCTGTCGATATCCCAAACCTTCGCATCGTCGATATCGGGCTCTTTTTCAAGCGTTTTAACGTAATCAACGCGGAAGGGCAACACGTTTTTATCGTTGATTGCGTCCACAATCGTATAGGTATGCAATTTATCCCCGAAGGCTTGCTCGGTCGTTCTTAAATTAGCATGTTTGCCCGAATTTGCGTTGACGGCAAAAATAGGCGTACCCGTAAACCCGAATAAGAAATATTTCTTAAAGTTTTTGACTATATCGAGGTGCATATCGCCGAATTGTGAACGGTGGCACTCGTCGAAAATAATAACTACCTTTTTATCGAAAACTTCATGCCCTTTGTTTTTTGCGATAAATACCGAAAGTTTTTGAATGGTGGTAATGATGATTTTGCAATTTGAATTTTCAAGTTGTTTCTTTAAAATCGCCGTCGAAGTATTACTGTTCGCCGCGCCCTTCTCAAAACGATCGTATTCTTTCATCGTCTGATAGTCGAGGTCTTTTCTGTCTACGACGAATAAAACTTTATCGATAAAACCAAGTCCGCTCGCAAGTTGCGCCGTCTTAAACGAGGTCAAAGTTTTGCCCGAACCCGTCGTATGCCAAATATATCCGCCGCCCGCAACGCTACCGTATTTTTTATAGTTGTTCGCGATTTCGATGCGGTTTAAAATCCGCTCCGTTGCCACAATCTGATACGGGCGCATTACAAGCAACATGTTTTCGGAAGTAAAAACACAATACTTCGTTAAAATCGCAAGCAGAGTATGTTTTGCAAAAAACGTTTTGGTAAAATCCACAAGATCTGGAATAATGCGATTGTTCCCGTCTGCCCAAAAAGAAGTAAATTCAAAACTATTGCTCGTCTTTTCCTTTTTCTTGGCTTGTCCGCTCGCGCTATCTTTAATGTGGTTAAATCTCGTGGTATTCGAGTAATATTTCGTATTCGTTCCGTTGGAAATCACGAAAATTTGCACGTATTCGTAAAGTCCGCAGGAAGCCCAAAAACTGTCGCGCTGATAGCGGTCGATTTGATTGAACGCCTCTTTAATGGCAACACCACGCCGCTTTAATTCTATATGCACAAGCGGCAAACCGTTCACCAAAATAGTAACGTCGTAACGATTATCGTAATTGCCGGTAGCCTCGTATTGATTGATGACTTGCAGCTTGTTGTTATGTATATTCTTTTTGTCTATCAGCGTAATGTTTTTCGTAAAGCCTGCGTCCGTCTTTAAATTTTGAACGTTGTCCTCTTGAATTTTTCTCGTTTTTTCAACGATCCCCTCGTTGGGGTTTGCCATGCACTCGTTAAAAAAGCGTTTCCATTCGCCGTCCGTAAACTCGTAATTATTGAGTTGTTCGAGCTTTTTGCGGAGATTTTTTATTAAGTCCTCTTCGCTTTTAATATTCAAATATTCGTAACTCTGTTCGCCGAGTAGCCGAATAAATTCGCGCTCTAAATCCGCTTCGCTTTGGTACGAATCCGAACGCTTGGCGGAAGGCTTATATTCGGTTATAACAGTACTTTCATCACTTGCCGAAACAACGTTATAAAAACTCATAATTTTCTCCTGTAATTTACTTTACTAATGCTATTATAGAAATTATTGCAGATACGATTGAAGTAACCGCAGTAAACAATCCGAACAAATAATTATTGTCTTTCACTTCATCTACTTCGATTGCAGCTATCCGAAACATTCTTGATAGTAAAAGCAACGTTATGCCCCACACGCCGCTAACAACACTCAAATACCATTTCATAGGCACAACACTCGGGATACAATATTGCAATGGAATAACTGCAATAAATAAAATTGCACACAACCCAACAATCAATTCAACAAGTTTATAAAAGGCATATAGAGCCACTCTTACAAGCCCTGCTCCCGCATTTATATTTTTAGCATATTTTTTCGGGCGTAAAAGAATTTTTAAAACAGCCCGAATTTTCCCTTTGTTCCCGTTTATACCGAGTCTCTTCTCATCGGCTTTTCTGATTCTTTCTTCTTCTGCCTTTTTCTTGTCTTGTTTTTGCTTGTCGTATTCCGTTAATGCATTTACAATAATTTTCGTAATGCGCTCGTCCTCTATCGTAGCAACGTTTTCGGCTTTTACGCTCTCAGTTTTTGCCTGTTCCTTTTGCTTTTGTTTCTTTTTCCCCATCTTCTTCAATATCCTTAAAATTTAATAATTTATCCCTGTAAAATTCGTATTGTTTTTGCCTTGCTTCAATTTCCGCCGGCAAGCCTTTAGAAATATCGTTACATAAATTATCGAATCTATCCAAAATATCAACGATTTCCTTTTGTTTTTCAAGCGTAGGCAACGGAATAACGATTTTATTCAAAACAGTTTGCGTTAAACTCGGTACCCCGCCCGCCGTATTATAATCTTCTAAATGTTCTTTCTGTAAACAATAGTAGATATATTTAGCAATAGTAAAATTTTCATCAATTTCCGTATAAAATATAGTATCAACATTCCAAAACGGTTTTTCTGTGTAATATAGTTTATCTATTGATCCTTTACGCGGTATTAAAACGGTTGGTTTATCATAAATGCAAGTATTAACTTGTGCCATAATTCCGCCAGAACCGTAAACAGGAATATCTCCACTACCCAAATGTTTATAATCCTTACCGTTTCTAATGCGTAAAACAGACTCCAATTCTACAAAAGCAAACCCGTAAACGTACTGTAAAAGCCTAATCAGCCCTGTCTGTCTGTCTGTCTGTCTGTCTGTCTGTCTGTCTAAAGATTGTCGCAGACTTCGTATCGAATGTCAACAGTTTATCGCGATAATACTCGTATTGTTGCTGTCTTTTTTCCATTTCCGCGGGCAACCCGATTTTCAAATCCGAGCATATTTCGTCGAAGTTATCCAGCACTTTTACAATTCGTTCTTGCACTTCAATCGACGGCACAGGAACAATCACTCTCGATACTGCGTTTGTATTGAATTGTTGTTGACCTGCTTTTGACACATATTTATCTGCTTGTTTCCAATATAAATTAGACTTAGAGAAATGCCAATAATATCTATTTAGAATAACACTATTGTCTAAATCTATTTTAATCAAAAAAGAAGCATACACCGCAGGTTCGTTATTCGGAAAATAAAGTGTTTTTCCGTATGTTGCCCCTGTTCTTGCTAAAAGCAAATCCCCTTCTTTAAGTAAATACTTCTTACTTTCATCATTCAAAGTTATATATTTGCAATTACCCGAAGATAAACAACCGTCCTCATTTATATCGGTTATACGTATAAAACGAGCATCGCCTACATCTTTTGCCACGTCGGTGTAACCATAAGTAAATTTTGCCAATTTGCCTAATGGAATTTGTTTTACTTCCGGTTGTTCAAACGTCAGCAATTTATCTCTATAAAATTCATACTGCTTACGGCGAGCTGTAAGCTCCGCTGTAAGCTCCGCGCTATACAGCGTGAAACTGTCCAGCACGCGGACAATTTCACGCTGTACCGGCAGAGCCGGCAATGGAATTTGAATCCTCGCCATAACATTACTCATGAGTTTAGGATTTCCCATGCCCTTATTTACATATTTGCTTGTGACCACGCTCAAAGCGTAATAAAGAAATTTAGGAAAAACATTTTTAGATGCAACTTTCAGCAACCCACATACATTTGTAACGCTGAATTTCCCTTTTCTATAAAATACCATTCCTGCATTGGCGCCGTCAGTCGTCCATGTTAAATACTCCCCATCAAACATATATGTTGATATTTTTCCAAGAACACCTTCATTTTCCGTTTGTGAAGAATAAACGGGGTATTCACCACTATTATCACGGATAAAATCTTTTGACATTACTTGTCCACGAGAAATATCGCAAATATCTCCAATCTTGGCATATTCCACCCCGTTCGGGCAGTATTCTTTTATCAATTCTTCTAATTTACTCATTTTCATATATCTCCTACTTCAGGCGTTTCTGTATTAGATTCTAACCAGTCAATATATTTCTTCCAAATTCTTATATGTTCCGCAGCAGAGGCGACTTCCGTTTTTGCCCCTATCGTTGTATCTGCAATACGCACATAAATTACGCCTTGTTTTACAGCAACTTTCGTTTCATCGTAAGAATGAAAAATGTCTTTTTTGCTAATAAAAACCCCCGGTATCTTTTTTATAACTATAACGTATAACCATCGACTTTTATTGATTTGTATGGGAACGTACTCACACCTTGGATGGCTAATCAACATATTAGTCGAAAGTTTCTCAGATAATGACGCACTGAATTGTTTCATTTTATTTAAGTCCGCTTCACTTAACCCATGCACATTCCATTTTGAAGGAACATATATGTAGTTGGCGTCAGTATTCAATCTTTTTCTGTCATCACTTGTTAAAGCAATTTTGGTTAATTCGTCTTTCGAATCTGTTTCGCTTACCCCTACAATTATGTAACTGTCGCCATTATAATCACTATTTGAAAAAGCAAGAATATCCTTCATAATTTCGGAAACATCATCAGTTAAGGTTTTCTTAAAATCCCAATATATACCCTCGGTCATACCTTCAAGCATAGGTTTAATTTTTAGATAAACTTCCCTCTCGTTCATTTGTTACACCTTCAACCACTTCGGCATTTGTTAATTAAATCAAATTTTTTTGTTATGTTTATTTCACGCTTAAGACCGTTTGTAACCTTTTATTTAGTTTTTCAATTAAATCGCTCGTGTCGTTATATAAAAGAATGTTATCCCCGCTAACATCGAAATGCACTTTTTCCTTGTTAAAAAAATCTTGTTTACATGTTAAAATCAATTTTATAGGGTGATTACATAATTGCAATCCCCTTGCAACGCCTGCCTCGTAATAGACACCGCCACGATTTCCCGTCAAATCTGCAATTATAGCAACAGAGTCAGAAATTTCCGATGTTATTTCACTAATAATTGAACCTGTAAAATCCTTTTCGTCTATTCGCATGCAAGCATAATTTAATGATTGAATTACTTTTTTATAACAATTTTGATAAACATCATTCGTTTCATCAGAAAACATCATTGCAACAAAAATTTGATTACGTTTAGTAATGGGCGGCACCTCTATTGAATCATATTTACGTTTATACAACTGCCGCAACCATGCAACCAAATTTTCGCAATATTGAAACTTGTCTCCAAATTGCTTGATTTTTTCAATGTATTCTGAGGTCTCTTTAGTTCCGTCCTCTATTTCTTTCAAAAACGATTCAACATTAAAAACCCATTCTGCTACTGTCGGTTTTTTATTATTGTCAATTAAATTTTTCAAAATTTCTCTTGCCGTCATCATTTTCTCTCTCTTGTTACAGATTAAATCTTAATTCCGCTTATCTTGTTCTATCTCTGCAATAATTTTATCGATTTCTTCCCGTAAAACCTGCTCGCGCGCAACAATTTCTGCAATTTCTTTATTCAACGCCTTTATGTCTATCGCTTGCCGCGTATCTTCCTTTTCTATATAAGTAGATACCGATAAATTATAATCGTTTTCAGCGATTTCCGAATTTTGCACCAACCGCACTTTGTGCGCGATATCCGCCCTATCGGTAAACATTTTTAGGATATTTTCGATATTTTTATCGCGAAGTTTATTATTGTTCGTTACCTTTTCGCACTCGGCGGTGGCGTCGATAAAAAGCGTTGAATTTTCGTTTTTGCTCTTTTTAAGCACCATTATGCACGTTGCAATGCTCGTACCGAAGAAAAGGTTATCGGGAAGTTGAATAATGCAATCGATAAAGTTGTTATCAACCAAATATTTACGAATTTTTTGTTCCGCGCCGCCGCGATAAAAAATTCCCGGGAAGCATACGATTGCCGCCGTGCCGTTCGTAGAGAGCCACGAAAGCGAATGCATCACAAACGCGAGATCGGCTTTCGATTTCGGTGCAAGCACGCCCGCGGGCGAAAATCTCGTATCGTTGATTAAAATCGGATTATCGTCGCCCGCCCACTTTGTGGAATACGGCGGATTTGAAACGATTGCCTCAAACGGCTCATCATCCCAATGTTGCGGACTGATTAAAGTATCTTCGCACGCGATATTGAACTTATCGAAGTCGATATCGTGCAAAAACATATTGATACGGCAAAGGTTATACGTCGTAAGGTTGATTTCTTGCCCGTAAAAACCTTGCCGAACGTTTTCTTTGCCCAAAATTTTGGCAAATTTCAAAAGGAGCGAACCCGAACCGCAAGCGGGATCGTAAACCTTATTAACTTGCGTTTTCCCTACCACCGTAAGCCGCGTAAGCAATTCGGAGACCTCTTGCGGAGTGAAATACTCGCCACCGCTCTTCCCTGCGTTAGATGCGTACATACCCATTAAAAATTCATAAGCGTCGCCGAACGCGTCGATAGTATTATCTTTATAATCGCCGAGTTTCATATCGCCGATACCATCGAGAAGTTTTACGAGCTTTTCGTTGCGCTTTGCCACCGTTGCGCCGAGTTTGTTGCTGTTTACGTCTATATCGTCGAACAAGCCCTTAAAATCGTCCTCGCTATCCGTTCCTTGCGCAGAAGATTCTATCGCGTTGAAGATTTTTTCAAGCGTTTCGTTAAGATTTTCGTCTTTGCTTGCCCTTTTACGAACGTTTACGAAAAGTTGGCTCGGAAGAATAAAGAAGCCTTTCGTTTCCACCATATCGGCTCTTGCTTCTTCCGCCGCTTCGTCGGATAAATCGGCATAGTGAAAATCAACGTTTCCCGCGGCATGTTCGCCCGTATCTATGTAATTCGCGATATTTTCGGAAATGTAGCGATAAAACATTATACCTAAAACGTACTGCTTAAAATCCCAGCCGTCAACGCTCCCCCTAAGGTCGTTCGCTATGTTCCAAATCGCTTTATGTAATTCTTCGCGTTCCTGCTCTTTTTTAATATCCGCCATTTCGCTTTTCTCCTGTATACTTTTTCTTTCTCTTTATTTTATCATACAAAACATGACAATTACGGTCATAATTAAAATGTTTTTTCTGAGTTTTGCAATTATTTTTCGTCGTTCACGATTTCGACGATATCGTCAAGCGTACAGCCAAGTGCCGTACAGATTTTTATAAGCACGTCGGAATTTACGGAAACGCCGTCTTTTTTCATTTTTGCAAGCGTTGCGGGGCTTACCTTTGCGAGCGCGGCGAGTTCTTTGCTCTTCATCTCCCTGTCTATCAGTAATTTGAATAATTTTTTATAACTTGCTGCCATAATACACCTCATTGACTACTTTACTCAATAATACCATATTCCGGTATGTTTTGCAACATGTATTTGAAATAAATTCAAAGAAGTTTTAATTTATTTAACTTTTCCCTATCGTCTATGATTTTATTTTCGTCCAGTCCAAGCGATTTCAGCCACATTTCCTTTTCCGTCTGAATCACGGAATACATCACCTTATCGCTCTCGCAATAAGCCAACAAAAAATTGTAATTTTTCAATTTTGTTCTGATTTTATCGTCCGGATCATCAACCTGTATTTTCGGTCGGCGGTAATCGTTATACGAAGTCAGAAAAGCATTTCCAACTATATGCCATCAAATTTTGTTTTGCGGCACGTTTGCAATACCTCCGCCAGCAAGGTCTGATTGACGAACGGTGCTTAACCATCTGAAACTCTTCCCACTTAAAATCAGGAATCAGATACCCGTCTCCCGGTTTCGTCCTTTTCGGGAAAAGCAAAAAAGCGAGTTCTTTTTCGCTCATTCCGTTTAGTTCGTCAAGTCCGATACCGATAACATTTACCTTTTTCAAAACCGTCCAGACGGTTGTGCGCGAACAATCACAAATTTTACCTACAACAGTATATATGGAAAAATTTAACATTTGAGGAACCACCCCTTATTTTTAGCATGTTTTCCGATTTTTGACCGCTTTCAGAAGAGTAAAAAAACAACCAGACTCAAACGAGAATGGCTGTTTTTCATAAAATTCAGTATTAAAATGCCGGAATTTAACCGTTTTTTGTCAAAAGCTTACGCCCTCGGATTACGGATGTTTGCCTGAGCCGCTGCAAGGCGTGCGATAGGTACGCGGAAGGGGCTGCAAGATACGTAGTTCAAGCCGATCTTGTGGCAGAACTCGATGGAAGAAGGATCGCCGCCGTGTTCGCCGCAGATACCGCAATGAATGTTGCTGCGGGTTGCGTGTCCCATTTTGACAGCCATATCCATAAGTTTGCCTACGCCGGTGGTGTCAAGACGTGCGAACGGATCGGACTCGAAAATCTTGTTCTTGTAGTACGAAGGCAAGAATTTGCTTGCGTCGTCGCGGCTGAAACCGAAGGTCATTTGCGTAAGGTCGTTGGTACCGAAGCAGAAGAATTCGGCTTCTTTTGCGATTTCGTCAGCGGTAAGTGCCGCGCGCGGGATTTCGATCATGGTACCGACTTCGTATTTAAGGTTGCTGCCTGCTGCTTTGATGAGAGCGTCGGCGGTTTCGACAACGGTCTTTTTGCAGAAAGCAAGTTCCTTGATTTCGCAAACCAACGGAATCATGATTTCGGGAACGACGTTCCAGTCGGGATGACGGTTTTGTACTGCGATTGCAGCCTTGATGATTGCTTTCGTCTGCATTTCGGCGATTTCGGGATACGTTACCGCAAGACGGCATCCGCGATGTCCCATCATCGGGTTGAATTCGTGCAGAGAATTGCAGATAATTTTGATTTCTTCAACGGATTTGCCCTGCGCTTTTGCAAGTTCTTCGATGTCCTTTTCTTCGGTGGGAACGAACTCGTGAAGCGGCGGATCGAGGAAACGAATGGTAACGGGATGTCCTTCAAGGGCTTCCATAAGACCTTCGAAGTCAGCCTGCTGCATAGGTTCGATCTTATCAAGGGCTTTTCTGCGTTCTTCGACGGTTTCGGAGCAAATCATCTCACGGAACTTGTCGATACGGCCGGGGCCGAAGAACATATGTTCGGTACGGCAAAGACCGATGCCTTGTGCGCCGAGTTCGGCAGCGCGTTTTGCGTCGGCGGGGGTGTCAGCGTTAGTGCGGACGTCCATTGCCTTATATTTGTCGGCAAGGTGCATAATTCTTCCGAAGTAACCGCTGTTGGGATCTGCGGGGACGGTCTTGATTGCGATATCGTAAATGTTACCGGTGCTTCCGTCAAGGGAGAGGTCGTCGCCTTCGTGGAAGACTTTTCCGCCGAGTTCGAAGAATTTTTCGGCTTCGTGCATTTTGATGTCGCCGCAACCGGAAACACAGCAGGTGCCCATTCCGCGGGCGACAACCGCCGCGTGGGAGGTCTGACCGCCGCGAACGGTAAGGATACCTTGCGCGTATTTCATACCTTCGATGTCTTCGGGAGAGGTTTCAAGACGTACGAGGACGACTTTCTTGCCCGCCTGACCGAGTCTGACGGCTTCTTCGGGGGTGAAAACGATAGTGCCTGCCGCTGCGCCGGGAGACGCCGCGATACCTTTGCCGACGACGTTGTTTTTGTCAGCCGCTTTAAGGGCTGCCGCGTCGAACTGAGGATGCAGAAGCATATCGAGAGTTTTTGCGTCGATTTGGAGGAGCGCTTCCTTTTCGTTGATCATACCTTCGTCGATAAGATCGCAAGCGATACGGATAGCGGCGGCAGCGGTACGCTTGCCGTTTCTGGTTTGAAGCATGAAGAGTTTGCCGCGTTCGATGGTGAATTCCATATCCTGCATATCGCGGTAGTGGCTTTCAAGAGTCTTGCAGACGTCAAGGAACTGTTTGTAAACGTCGGGAAGGACTTCCGCCATCTGGCTGATGGGCATCGGGGTACGAACGCCTGCGACGACGTCTTCGCCCTGAGCGTTCATAAGGAACTCGCCCATAAGACCTTTTTCGCCGGTTGCGGGGTTACGAGTGAACGCAACGCCGGTGCCGCAATCGTCGCCCATGTTACCGAAAGCCATCATTTGTACGTTGACCGCAGTGCCCCAGCTGTAAGGAATGTCGTGGTCCATACGATAGACGTTTGCGCGGGGGTTGTCCCAGCTTCTGAAAACAGCCTTGATTGCGCCGAAAAGTTGTTCTTTCGGGTCGGAGGGGAAATCGCTGCCGATTTTTGCCTTGTATTCCGCCTTGAACTGATTTGCAAGTTCTTTAAGGTCGTTTGCGTCGAGGTCGATATCCTGTTGTACGCCCTTCTTCGCTTTCATTTTGTCGATGAGTTCTTCAAAGTACTTTTTGCCGACTTCCATAACGACGTCGGAGTACATCTGAATGAAACGACGATAGCAGTCCCATGCCCAACGGGGGTTGCCCGATTTTGCGGAAAGGACTTCAACGACTTCTTCGTTAAGACCAAGGTTAAGAATGGTGTCCATCATACCGGGCATCGATGCGCGAGCGCCCGAACGAACGGATACGAGAAGGGGATTTTCTTTATCGCCGAATTTTTTGCCGGTGATGTTTTCGAGTTTTTCGATGTAGTCCATGATTTCGGCCTGGATATCGTCATTGATTCTCTTGCCGTCTTCGTAGTACTGCGTGCAAGCTTCGGTCGAAATGGTGAAACCCTGGGGAACGGGAAGACCGATGTTGGTCATTTCCGCGAGGTTTGCGCCCTTGCCGCCGAGAAGTTCACGCATGTTGGCGTTACCTTCGGTGAAAAGATAAACGTACTTTTTCATAAAATAAAAACCTCCAAACGATTTTAATTACAATTTAATGCTATAAAATAATATAACAAATAAAAAATAAATGCAATCGAAAAAGGGGGCTTTCGGCTTTTTTTATATAAAAAAAGGAAAAAATATCAAAGTTTAAGGAATTCTTCAAAAGAATAATTTTTCTTTATGCCCGTGAAAAATGACAAAATGCCCGAAATTTCAATGAGAATCCGTCTGATTTCGGCGTCGCTTCCCGTGGCTTTTCCCTGAATTATCGCGACGTCCTTTTTTGTGAAAGTAACGTAATTAAGGCTCCTTTCCGAAAGCTCGACAACCGCGCCCGAATAATAATCGAAGCAGACTTTGTCGTCGTTTTCAAGGCTCTTTCCGCTTATCGCCGACGTATGAAAATTCAACGCGTAACCCGTCGTTTCAAGAAGAGCGTTCAGAAATTTCAGCATGGTGTTTTCGGGCGGGACGTCAACGTCGTAGGCAAGTTCTTTCAATGCTTCCGTGCCGACGATAAGCAACGCCCTTACGGTGTCGGCATCTGCATTTTCCGACAGTTTATCCAACCATTCCAGCACGCTAAACCCTGCATAATAGCGTTTAAGGTCAAAAACGATGTCCTGAAAATTGTCGTACGCTTCGCACCCTTTCAAGGTATATCGTCCCTTGTTTTCGACGACGATATATTCCCCGAAACACAAAGGAGAAGCAGCAAATTTCAGTTTCGCTTTCGGGTTTTTGACGCCCGTCGCTTTCACCAGAATTTTGCCCTTCTCCGCAGTGCAAAGTGTGATTAACCTGTCGTTGTCCTTATAGTCGACAACCCTTACGCAAAGCGCGTTCAGTTTCTCTTCCATCGTCTTTCGATTTTCGTTCGTCGCCGCATATTGCGTTGAAAAACATATAAGCGGCGGGCGAACCCGTTTTTTCAAACAACTTCCACGAAACATTTTTTGCGTCCATACAAGCCCTCACTGACGATAACTTGTGCAGAACGCGAAAACTTATGCGCGGAAAACAAAAATATTTTGAAAATTAAATATCTTTTTTATCGTAGCCGAGATTTTTCAGAAGGTAATCGCTGTCGCGCCAGTCTTCTTTCACCCTTACCCAAAGCGTGAGATAGACCTGTTCGCCGCACATTTCTTCGATATCCTGACGGGCGTATGTCGCGATTTTTTTCAGCATTTCGCCCTTTTTGCCGATGATAATTGGCTTGTGCGTGTCCTTTTCGCAAACGATGTCGGCGTCGATGTCGTACATACTGCCGTCTTCGCGCATTTCAAACTTATTGATGTTCACGCAGATGCCGTAAGGAATCTCTTTTTCAAGGAGTTTCAACGCCTTTTCGCGGATAATTTCCGACGCCATAAAGCGCATTGTCTTGTCGGTGAAAACGTCGTCGTCGTACATTTTTTCGCCTTCGGGCATAAGCGCGACAAGTTGTTTGATTACTTCGTCGACGTTCTCGCCCTTCTTTGCGGACACAGGCACGACGGCTTTGATTTTGTCGTATTGTTGCAAGCCTTCCAACTGCTTGAAAATCTTTTCTTTCGTGACGACGTCGGTTTTGTTGAGCGCGACCACGACGGGCGTTTTGCCGTCAAGGTGCTCATCCAGAAACTTCTTATCGAAGTCGTCGAAACCTTTGTCGCCGTTGACGACGTACAATATTGCGTCCACACCTTCGAGCGCGGTCGAAACGCTTTTCATCATATAATCGCCCAGTTTGTTGCGGCTGTTGTGAAGCCCCGGCGTGTCCGTGAAAACAAGCTGATAATCGTCGCCGTTCACGATTCCAGTGATTTTGTTGCGCGTCGTCTGCGGACGCCAGCTCACGATTGCGACTTTTTCGCCGACCATAGCGTTCAGAAGGGTGCTTTTGCCGGCGTTGGGTTTTCCTGCGATTGTAATAAATCCGACTTTCATATTATTTTCCTGTGTATTATTTCCGTTATCTCGATAATCCTATTGTTTTCAGGATTTCTTCTTCTTTTTCCCGCATTTCCGCCTTTTCGTCGTCTTCCATGTGGTCGTATCCGAAAAGGTGCAATAAACTGTGCAAAAACAAATATCCCGCTTCCCTTTCGGGCGTCGTGCCGAACTCATCCGACTGTTCCAGAATCTTATCCATGCACATTACCGTCTCACCAAGCAGAAGTTTGCCGGAATCGGGATCGACGTCCAGCGGAAAATCGCTTTTCTTCACGGGAAGGTTTTTGCGGATTTCCAGATTCGGAAAACTTAAAACGTCGGTAACGGCGTCCACGCCGCGCGCTTCTTTGTTGATGCTTTGAATCTCGTCCTTGTCGACGATTTCGATTTCAACCTCGAAAATATCCTTTTGCGAAAAGTATTTCAGCGCGGCTTTGTAAACTTTTTTGATAAGTTTTTCGCTTTCCTTGTCGGCGTTGTAAATTTCAAGCATTATTTCTTATATTTTATGCGGGCGTGGTTGACGCTGGGAAGAATGTCCGCAATCGTTTCTTTGATAAGGCGGATATCGTTCATCGTGATGGAACATTCGTCAAACTGACCGTGGTCGAGTTTGTCTTTGACAAGTTTGTCGATAAGGTCCATAAGCTGCTCGCGGGAGTCGGGAGCGACCGCGCGCGCCGCCGCCTCGATCGTGTCGCAAATCATAATGATCGCGGCGATTTTCGTCTGAGGTTTCGGCCCGTCGTAGCAGTATTCGTCGTCGGCAAGATTACCTTCGGTAATTTGTTGCGCTTTGTAATAAAAATAGTTTACGGGCGAAGTGCCGTGATGTTGCAACGCAATCTGTGCAAGTTCTTCGGGCAGTCTTGCTTCCCTGATAAGTGCCGCGCCGTTTTTGGTGTGTTTCGTAATCATACTTACCGAAACTTCGGGGATAAGTTCGTCGTGGGGGTTGATGCCGCGCATCTGGTTTTCGACGAAAAACTCGGGATTTTTCAGTTTGCCGACGTCGTGATAATATCCGCCCGCCCTTGCAAGGTGGGGATTTTCACCGACAGCGATGGCGCAATTTTCGGCAAGGTTACCGACAATCAGACTGTGGTTGAACGTGCCCGGAGCCTCAACCGACAACCTTTTTAAGAGCGGTTGCGAGAACGAGCAAAGTTCGTCCAACTTAAAGTCGGTCACCATATTGAAAATACTTTCAAAAATCGGCAAAAGCGGCATATACAGAACGACGCTTATCACGTTCGCGACGAAAACCCAGATTGAGTTGTACAGAATATCGAGCCCCGTCGAGTGCGCCGCAACGGTGACGATCGCCGCAAAAGGCGACATGACAAGCCCCGCGATAAGCCCGACAAGGATAAATTTAATGCGCGTATAATTCCTTGACAAAAGGAACAGCAGCACGAAACCGCTCATCGTATTGCAGAAAATCGACGCCGCAAGATTTGTCATCGCTTCCGACGAAAACGGCGTTTTTATCATAAATACGATAAGAAGAATCTGCGACAACACGACGTTGCCGGCAAGCGCCACTTTCATATTGACAAGAAGACACAATAAAACCGCGCAAAGGGATATCGGCATTGCGTAAACGTTCAGAACGTCGGCGCAAATCGTGCAAAGTATCGTGGAAATAAGCACCACGACGCCGATAAGAATCAGCACCTTGACGCGGGATTTTTCGGGTGCGTTGTTGTATGAAAACGCATAAAGCGCAGCAAGCAGAAACAGCAATACGCCGATAAGCGCAATCGTGCTTAAAGTTTCCTTCCCCGTGAACGCGCCCTTAAAATTTCCGCCCGAAAACCAAAGCGTGATGAAAACCCAGATAAGAAGCGCGACAAGAAGCAGTATCGAGAATGATAAAGCAACAAGTTTGCTTTGTCCCGATTCGTTCTCCGAGGCGTTCAAAACGGTTTCCGGCGGAGCGGTCTTTCGTTCTTTTTTTCGCATAATATATAACCTCTTTATCGTGAAGCGTCGATACGTCCTTCGGCGTACACCGTGGCGGTAACGTAATACACGCCGCCCGCTTCAACTTCGTTGATTTCGCGTCGGATCACCCTTGCATCTTCGGGCACGACCTTTTCGGCTTGTTCGGACGCGCGCTTTATCACGGCGTCTTTCGCCTGCTCGTACGGCAAAGAAATTGTGGTTCCGACGATTTCGTCAAAGGTAATTTCCAAAAAGCCCAGCGGAATCAGAAAACCGCATTCGACCTTTCTTGTTCGCGTTTCGTACAGTTTGTACGGGCTTTTCGGCATTTTTCCCGTAAGCCCCATAAAATCGACAACCCTGTACGTCTTGCTGTTTCCGCTTTTTTCATAGGTCGTCATAGAGCCGCCGTATGAAACCGTTGCGGAATATCCGATTATCCCGAAAACTTCGCCGTTTGCGCCCGTGGGCAGGTTGTCATCGCCCGAGGTAACGTACGGAAAAATCAGTGCGTCGCCGGCTTTCACGCTGTCGCCCGCCTTAAATGCGGGTGTGCCCGAAAACACGATTTGCCGCGTTATCACGGCGTCGACCGCCGAATATAAAGGGATATCCTTTTGTACGTCAACGATTTCGGCACTTTTAAGCGACGGACGAACGCTCACGTATACGGTGCTGCCCGAAACTTTCACGTCCGCAAACGACACGCCGTCGATTTCGCTTATGCGCCTTTCGACATTTTTTGCGTCAACGTCCGACGTTTTTTCCCACCGTTTCACGCCCGATTCCATTAAAACGCCCTTCACCTCGTCGTAAAGATAAGACGGGGCGTCGACGGACACGGTGTAAACGTACCGCGGAATAAGCGCGAACATTACCGCAACCAGCGCGAAAAATACGGCGATTGCCCATCGGCGTTTCAAAAATCCGAAAACCGAATTTTTGTCGATACCTTTAACTATTTTGTAATTATAGCATATTGCGTCGAATATTTCAATTACTTTTTGACGGTCGTTAGGTTTTATGCGAAATTTAATGCCGTTTTCCTGACACTCAGCGCGGAAAATCCTGACGTTTTTCTGCAAAAGTTTATTTATAACGGTCGATTTCGACGCGCCCGAAACGGTTACTTCGTCAAAAAACCTATACATAGTCCACCTTTTCGACGATTCCCGATATTACGGCGTCGCGCTCGCTCGTCTCGACAAGCGACAAATTTTTGCCGGATACCGAAAGTATGCGGCTTTTTACCTTAAATCTGATTTCTTCGTCCGAAAAAAACAACAGACCTTTGTGTCCCTCGATTGCCGCGCCGACTTTTCCGAAAACGGTTACGACGGGCGACGCGAATTCCATATTTTCGATTTTCAACGATTTTTTGATTTCATCCAAAAACATACGAAAGAATATGCAAAAATAAATGCGAATATTCTTTTCAAAAAAGAAAAACCACCTTTTAGGTGGTTTGTCGCAATTAAATATTTCAGATTTCTTTTTCCATTATTATCGCGTCGCGGTATTTTCCGTCGACAAACGAAAAGTTTTTGTATCGCCCGACGACCTTAAACCCCGCCTTTTCGTACAGCGACATCGCCCTGTCGTTTTCGTCGATTACCGTCAGATGAACGTTTTTGACGTGTTTCGTCGTCCGCGCGAATTCAAGGATTAAATTCATAAGGTGCGCGCCGATTCCTTTGCCCCAGAATTCTTTCAGCACGCTTACCCCGGCTTCCGCGTTATGCGAAAACCTGCTCGTAGCGTTTGCGGACAGAGTGCCGACTGAAATTATCCTGTCGGAAAGAGTCCCCACGATCATCGCCGACGTCGTCGCGCGGGCAAAACGAGTGATGATTTCTTCTTCCTTTTGTACGTCCGAACCAACGCCCTCGAACCCGAACGATAAAAAGTCCGTCTCGCTTCCTACCTTTTTGAGGTAGGAAAGAATTTCTTTTGCGTCGGATTTTTCGGCAAAACGGAAAATTACTTCCCGTCCGTCGTCAAGCGTCTTTGGATTCATCGTGCTCCTCTTGATAAAGTTTCGCAAGCCCGCCCGTTGCGGTTTCGCGGTAGTTCTTTTTCAGATCCTTGCCCGTTTCGTACATCGTTTCGACAACCATATCGAAAGATATTTTTCTTGTTTCGGTCAAAAAGTTTGCAAGGGATACGGCGTTTATCGCGCGCATTGCGGCAACGGCGTTCCTTTCGATGCAGGGGATTTGCACAAGCCCGAAAATCGGATCGCACGTAAGCCCAAGATGATGCTCCATCGCGACTTCCGCGGCGTATTCGATCTGTTCCAGATCCATATCGTAAAGTTCCGCAAGTGC
>ULYQ01034452.1_pt1 | contig 21120 bp, 19 predicted proteins | sample 1962271 | NCBI WGS metagenome assembly ULYQ01 (sample SAMEA4835865, study PRJEB28245) | human gut metagenome | biome: gut microbiome; material: fecal sample | place: Denmark | collected 2008
GTGTCATGTATTATATAGCACTCGTTCCATGTGTGATAAGCTCCCTCATCGCTCACGGTATCGCATCATACTTCAATGTTACAAATGAATTTTTTGCTATTGAAAACATACCGGACTTTACTATTTTAAACTCAGTAAAAATCTCTGCGCTTGCAATACTGTGCGCACTCGTAAGCATACTCTTTTGTGTGGCCCTTCACTCAGGTGAGGCGCTGTACAAAAAATATCTGCCTAACAAATATACAAGAGTATTCATTGGTGGCTGCTTTGTCATCATAGCAACTATGCTTGTAGGAAAACAGACATACAACGGAACCGGAATGAGTGTCATCCAAAGCAGTATAGACGGCTCTGTCAGACCTGAAGCATTTCTGCTAAAAATCATCTTCACCGCACTGACTCTTGGCGCAGGCTTTAAGGGCGGCGAGATTGTACCATCCTTTTTCATAGGCGCAACATTTGGATGCCTGTTCGGCAATCTGACAGGCTTTGAGCCATCGCTGTGTACAGCTGTCGGCATGATTTCACTGTTCTGTGGTGTCACCAATTGTCCGATTACATCGCTGCTCATCAGCTTTGAGCTGTTTGGCTACGACGGCATGCCGTACTTTCTTTTGGCAATTCCATTCAGCTATATGCTGTCAGGATACTTTGGCCTGTATCGCAGCCAGAAAATCGTATATTCAAAATACAAGACAAGCTACATAAATAAATCAACTCACTAACATTTGCTAACTGCAACCAGGCATGATACCCCAGGTATTATTGCCTGGTCTTTTATTGTGTAAAGAGCTTTATCTCCCGCAGAAGATTCATCTGCAAGAACCTCCCACAAAGCATCTGCAAGTTTAATTGTGATTTTATTTTTGCCGGCATTGTAAGCTACGAACACCTTCTCTGTATCGTTATCAATAGTATATGCTACAACGCCATCAGGCATATCATCCATGAAATGTACGGATTTCTTAATCTCATCTACTGTGTCAAGATAAAATGACTTGTGAGCCCTTCTTAGTGCTATAAGCCCCTTATAGTAGGCTTTAAGGTCCGAAAACTGCTCAGCCCTGTCATAATCTATTGCATTGACAGAGAGAGGACTGCAATAGCTGTTCTCTACAGGAGCACCATCAGCCTCACTAATCTTTGTTCTCGCAAACTCCTCTCCATGCAGGAAAAACGGAATCCCCTGCGCTGTAAAAAGGATGGCTGCTGCAAGCTTATTCATACGGATACGCATCTCTTCACTCTCATGTGAATTGGATATGATAAACCTGTCCCAGAGAGTATAGTTGTCGTGACATGACAGATAGTTAATCGACTGCATAGGCGATTTGGCCCACTTAGCGCACGTAACAGCCTGCTTTAGCTCTTCACCTCTGTCTGCAGCTCCATTGACAAAGCCCAGCTCATCCATATAGAACACATGTCCCTTTACCGCATCACGTATATCATCCGAAAACATGCCGATGCCCGGTGTCCTTGGAGCATTTATTTTCATGCCACGCTCTGATTCCGGCAGAGTGCTCTCTCCACCTGTCCAGCCCTCTCCGTACATTATTATATCAGGATTTATTTTTAAGAGAGCTTTTCTGGCTTCGTTCAATGTCTCGATATCAAGTACTCCCATCAGATCAAACCTGAAGCCATCAATGTGATACTCACTCGCCCAGTAGCACAGCGAATCAATGATATATTTTCTGACCATAGGCTTCTCTGAGGCTATTTCATTGCCACAGGCTGATGCATCAGAGTACTTTGCAGCATCCAGCATGCGGTAGAAATAATTGCCCGCAGTCTTGTAAAAGCAGCTGTCATGAACATTGAAGGTATGATTGTAAACCACATCCATGATTACACCAAGACCCGCCTCATGAATCGAGTGCACCATCTCCTTGTACTCTCTCACTCTCACGGCTCCATTAAACGGATCTGTCGAGTAAGAGCCCTCCGGCACATTGTAATTGTACGGATCATAGCCCCAGTTATACTGCTCCTTTAAGGAATCACTCTCGTCAATGCTGGCAAAATCATACGACGGCATAAGCTGCAGATGTGTCACTCCCATATCCTTGAAATACGAAAGAGTTTTATCCTCAGTAAATGCCTTAAACTTACCCGGATACCCAGAATGAGCAGATGCACCGGCAGACACATCCGCGACAGACACCTCAGTGATAACCATGCTCATGGGGTCTGCAAGCTTTGGCCTGTCCTCATCTGCAAATCCATCAGGATCAGTCTTTGACAGGTCAATAACCATAGACCTGTGCCCATTTACACCGCAGGCTCTTGCATACGGATCATGCGAGCTGAATGTGCCATCTGAGGTGTGAACCTCATATGTATAATAAACACCATCCAGATTCCCCTCTGCCGTAGCAGAAAAAATACTGCGAAGCTCTCCCTCTCCGCGCATCATCTCAAGCCTGCCTTTCTCGGCCGAATCATTTCCCTTATCATAAAAAATAACAAAAACACTGTCCGCAACAGGCGAAAACAGTGTAAATGTTGTCTTTTCCTTTGAATAAATCGCTCCTAATTTCATAGCACTATCCTTTTCGTTTATTTTCGTATACATTATAATAAAATTTACAATAACTGTAAATAGGGCAATTCAACCAATTTTCAAAAACTTTTTAGTCAATGTGCCATTTTTTCTTTTGCTGATGTGAAACAATCTTTATATACAAAGATTGTGGCAGAAATCTGCCACAGGTTGTAGCAAGCTTCATCCTGAGAGTAGGCACTATGACCGTTTTGTGCTTCATCATCCGGTCTATGGCATAATTGGCGCAGTATTCAGCGGAAATCCCCTTCAGCGCAAATCGCACATTCGCCACATCATTGAACTCTGTATCAACCGGTCCCGGACACAGGCACCCCACATACACATGGCTGTGGCTCTGTCGAAGCTCACATGCAACAGCCCTTGAAAGGCTCGCAACATATGCCTTAGAGGCATAATAGGCAGCCATGTACGGACCGGCAGGAATAAGCCCCGCAGAGCTTGCCACATTTAATATAAAACCTCTGTCCTTTACCCTCATCTGTCTTAAAAGCTTTTTCGTCAGGAAGTGTACAGCACGCACGTTGACATCTATCATGCCCATTTCCTTAGCTATATCAGTCTCCTCAAACAGGCCGCAATCACCGTAGCCTGCGTTGTTTATAAATATTTCTATGTCTTTTTCCTCGAGATAGTCCGAAAGTCTCTGACACTCATCAAGCTGCATCAGATCCGCGGTAAAAATATCACACTCAAGCTCCTTATGTGTGGCTTTAAGCTTATCAGAAAGAGCTGTAAGTCTCTCCCGCCTTCTGGCAACAAGAATCAGGTCATACCCCTCCTTCGCAAGTCTCTTTGCAAACTGCTCACCTATTCCTGAGCTTGTTCCTGTAATCACTGCATACATATATCATACCCCTCTATTCTTCAATCATAAGCTCCCTGGAGCTCGCATCAAGCTCTACGCTTGTATTGTCGCTCTTATACATATCAAGCAGCAACAGCCACAGCGTGTGAATCTCGTAGGTGAGAATATTGGATGCAGGCACCGAGTATGGAAGCAGTGTGCTGATATCAAAGTATCTGATACCAAGCGGCGGTAAAAAAACAAGGTTGGTTGTCTGTCTTTTATCACCGGCAGTATGAATCATCTCATATGTAATCATCACAAAATCACTGCCCTTATAGGTACACTCATATGACACGTAGCACTCATCAACAGTCCAGGTGATGCCATCCTCTGTAACTGTCGGCTTTACGGCCTCATCATTGTACTCTGTAGTCTGACAGGAAAGCTTCCACTTAATCTGCCCCTTCTTTGTTTCCTTTACCATATCGGTAAGCTCTTTAAGTAATTCATCTTCTTTTTTCATATTATACACCTGTTTTCATTATCAATGCTCATCAACCCTCACACCATGTACCACAAACCTGTATGTCTCACCGCTTGTGGAACAGGTTGAAAGCGTCACAACCTTGTCATCCTTTGTCGGGACTATGCCTGTATCCATCATTGATGAGGCAGCCATCCTCTGTACGAATTTACCAAATGTCTCGTCAGGCTCAAAGCCCACAGTATACTCATCACTGTCATCACTTACCGTTTCATATGAGAAAATTTGGTACCTATACTTTTTGCCATCGACAAGTATCTGGAAATATTGATGGCTGTCATAGTAATTCTCATCACGGTTATAGTACTTAAGCTTTCCAAACATCGACAGGTTTTTCATATTGTGTCCATAAATGATTGTGTGGCAGTCGCTGAAATCAGTCTTGTTTGAACCCTCAAGGAAGATGGAGCCTGCAGTGGCATGCTCTCTCTTAAAGGTCTTTCTGAGGTAATAGCTATTATCCCCCGAATACATGACAGGGTAGCTGATATCCTCATTCTCAAAATAAATCCAGCCAACCACATCAGGGTTTTCGCTCCTTAGACCGGCGAAATCAATATCTATATCATCATACCACGGCGACTGTGCTTCACTGCCTTTCGTGCTGTCATCATCCTTCTTTGAATCGTCCACTGCATACTCATCCTGAAGCTTCTCATATGTCTTATCCGAGGTATTATAGTCAGAATAAATCTTAAACAGATGATAACCCGAATAAGCCACAAGAGACAGACCAATTATCAGAACTATAAATCTAATTACTTTCTTAACCATTTGTTTTCTCCATTTTTTTATCAGTCAGTACTGTAATACCGGTAAAAATAATCAACAATACAATGAATACAAATTTACCTTGCGAGGTTCCTAAAAAAGAAGCAGGATACCCCAGCACCGGGACATCAAACACAGGCACTCCGACCACATCAGACCATGCAACCGGCTGTACATCATTCACCTGATTGGCATCTCCCTTTGTAGTGTAGGTCTTTTCATCTGTATTTATTTCAACTACCCTGTGAGTCACAAGCTCGCCATTTCTGTAAAAGGTAATGGCATCACCTGTCTGTATCCCACCGGTATCCTCCTTTACATACAATAGGCTCCCCTTCATGTAAGAAGGCTCCATGCTTCCGCTTACAACTACCATAGGCTCGATACTAAACAGCTTAGGAGCAAATATTACAGCAATAATTAAAACAAGAATTAATAAAATTACACCAGAAATAATATTAATAAGTCTCCTCATGAAAACACCTCTATATCAGAAAATATCATTTGTCACTCACAAAACTGCTGTAGCAGCTTACCGGCTCAATGTCAAAGTGTATTGTCATATTACTATGTGTGTCACACGTATGATTGAACCTATCGATAATACGCTTCATGACATCGGAGGCTGTATCGCATGAGCACTTCGACAAAAGCACAATGTACTGTGAATCACTGTACTTTGCTGCCACATCACCCACACGCAGGCTCTTTCTAAGTGCTCTTTCAAGTGTATGCATGGAATCCTTCATCCGGCTATGCTCCTTATCAGCTAAAGTGTTAAACATCGGTGCCACAGTAATCAACACAAGACTCTCCGGAACAGTGGAGCGCGCACTCTTCCTGACCTCCAGATGATAAATCTCCTTGAATACAGGATATCCGCACATGAAAACACCCTCCATGCTCTCCTCGTTGATATCCTCCTTCACCTCATCTATATTGTAGCTTGAAACACCCTTTGTGACAGATAAAAGCTCCTCATACACCTTGTTGAGCATGACAGTCTTTCTAACGCCAAGATCCTTGTCCATAATAGCCTTGGCAGTCTCATAAGTATCAAAAGCCATCTGTACCTTTTTGGTACGCATGCGTGCCATAATAAGATATGAGTATATCTGCTCATCCGAGCGCTCATATACAATCGCCCTGATGCACAGCTGCTCAAGCTTCTCATAGCAGCCTGTATCAATATACAGCTTTGCCAGAGCCTTTACTGTATTCACGTATCTGGAATGGTAAAATGCATTGAGCGTCATAAACCAGTGTGTATCTGTCCTAAGAGGCAGGAAATCACCATGATAAAGAGCTATGGCCTTCTCATAGCTTTCAATAGCGGTCTCCTTGCTCCTGCAAAATGCCATCTCCGCCTCATTTATATATCTGTCAAACTCTTCGACATCAATGGTTACTTCCACATCATCATTCCATTTGTACAAGCCTCCTCTAACAGAGACTATGCACTCCTCGTCAAAGGAGGCATCTCTTAGAGCCTTTCTGAGCCTGTATGCCAGATTCTTAAGGGCTCCTACCGGATTATCAGTCTCCTCCTCAACCTGCCATATAGCCTCTGAAATATCCTCTATACAGACACCTCTGTTTCTGTTCATCGCCAGATATACAAACAGCTTTTCAAGCTTCTCAGACCGCCATGCCCCTTCCTGGACAGATGTTAAGTCATTACCTACCGTAAAGCTGCCAAAAGTTTTTAATTTAATCATATAAATCTCCCCATTTCTGACATTAAACATTATTATATAGTCATAAACATATAAATCTTTTTGAAATCCCTATAAAACGCAAAAATTAAATCCAGATTAAAATTTACGCAAATCATCACTGCCGTCGTCGACAGTGTTTTGTATTTTCATTATCTTAACAAAGTATGAGTAGTCATCATTTACCTTTACCTCACACCTGTCACCCACCTTGTGCCCGAATATAGCGGCACCAAGCGGCGACTCCTTGCTTATCAGATTCTTTAAGGAATTGCCCCTTACGGTTGTGACAATCTTGTATGTCTCAGTCTCATCATCATCCTCAAAATACACATCAACCGTATTGAACATCCCCACTTCATCATCCTTTGACTCATCGGATATGACAACGGCAGTCTTAATCATCTTCTCAAGGTATCTTATACGGCTCTCGTTCTGGTTCTTAAACTGCTTGGCGGCCTTGTACTCGAAGTTCTCGCTCAAGTCACCCTGGGCTCTCGCCACCTTTACGTCATCAAGAGCCTTCTTTCTGACAACGAGCTTTCTGTACTCTATCTCATCCTCCATTTTCTTTATATCATTTGCTGTCAATTCATCATGCATGTCTTAAACCCTCTTCCTGCAAAATTGCGTCAAAATGTATTTAGAGAAGCCCCGCGATACCACAAAGCAGCACAATCGCACCAAGAACTATACGGTACCATCCAAACACAATAAAGTTATGCTTCTTTATGTAGCCCATCAGGAATTTGATAACAATAAGTGAAACAACAAATGCCACAATCATGCCGATAATCAGAATAGCTGCCTCTTCCCCTGTAAAATGAAATCCAAATTTAACAAGTTTCAGAAGACTCGCACCAAACATAACCGGAATAGCAAGGAAAAATGTATACTCAGCGGCAACAGTCCTTGAAACACCAATTAAAAGAGCTCCGACAATAGTAGCGCCTGAACGTGATGTACCCGGAAAAACAGCTGCAATAAGCTGGAAAAATCCAATCATAAGCGCAGTCGTGTAGCTTATGTCAACAAGTGAATTAATCTTAGCAGACTTGCCATTATGTCTGGTCTCAATCACAATAAAAGCGATACCAAAGAGTATAAGCATGATAGCTACTGTCTGGAAATTGTAAAACAGTCTCTCGAATACATCATCAAAAAGCACTCCGATAATAGCTGCCGGAATAGTTGAAACAAGAATATGAAACCACAGCACGAAGATATCAGTCTTGACCCATGCACCGATACCTGTCTTTGCAAGAGGAGCTTTGTTATTCTTCCTGCCGAATGGCCATATCTGGCTCCAGAACAAAACAACAACCGCCAAAATGGCTCCAAGCTGGATAACCACCTCAAACATACTGTAAAAATCGTCCGGATTCTTTCCTATTCTAAGTGGTAAAATCTCATTCAGAAGAATCATGTGGCCGGTGCTGCTGATAGGCAGCCACTCTGTAATGCCCTCCACAATTCCAAATATAACAGACTTGATAATGTCAAAGATTTCCATAAATAAATTTCCTTCCTTTAAAATATTTTCTACAACCAATTTATTATATTATTTTTCCAATCACAAGTCCATGGAATTTAAGAAAAATTTAAATTAAATCTTTTCATATTAGAAAATTTTTTGTAAAATACTCATAGCAATTATGAAAAAGTGAAAGGACAAAGACAAAACATGAAGAAAAAAATCAGTATCATGCTTTGCATAGTACTCTTCGCCCTGACAGGCTGTACCAACTCCGGCAGCACAATACGCTTCGGAGCAGCCGATATCGGCGGAATGTACTATTCATTTGCAAATACATTTACGGAGCTTGCCAATGAACAGGGCTATGACTTTACCTGCAAGGTCCGTACCACAGCAGGCTCTAATGCCAATATAAGGCTTTTATCCGATGGCTATATAGAGATAGGCATCGCACAGGCCGACCTGATAGCCGACGCCTACAAGACAAATGAAGATTTAAGGGCTATAGCAGGGCTTTACACCGAGACCTGTCAGCTTGTGGTCCGCGCTGATTCAAACATACAAACTCTTGACGACCTGTCAGGACACACTGTAAGCATCGGAGCAGAGGAATCCGGTACCGAGCGAAACGCCACACAGATTCTTGAGTTCGCCGGTATGCCATCATCCCTTGTTGCCACCAAAAACCTGGACTATATCGAGGCCACAAAAGAGCTAAAAGCCGGTGATATAGATGCCTTCTTCTGCACTGCAGGACTCACCACCACTGTCATAGATGAGCTCTCAAAGGAATGCGACATAAGGCTTATCCCGCTGACAGACACTGTGATAAGCAAGATGCTTGAAAGCAGCTCTGCCTACACAAGCGAGGTCATACCTGCCGGCACATACACAGGCCAGACCACAGATATAAGCACTATAGGTGTAAAATCTGTGCTTATCACAAAGTCTGATGTATCCGACGATACAATTGAGCAGCTTACATCGCTCCTGTTTGAAAAAGAAAATGAGCTCTCCTACTCCAACTCTCTTAAGCTTGAGCTGACATATGACTTTGCAACAGACGATATACCTATTCCATTCCACAATGGAGCGAAAAGGTATTATGAAGGCTGTGGATATAGCACAAATTAATTCACGAATTAATTTTTAGTCCAATATATAATATTCAAAATTTAAGAAGAAAATAACAAGAATATAATAAATTAAAATTGAAAGGTAACACATGAAAATACAACTTGACATGTACCAAACACTGGCTGCTGCCGTGCTTGTACTACTACTTGGAAACTATTTAAAAAAGAAAATATATTTTCTTCAGAAATTCTGTATTCCGGCGCCTGTCATAGGCGGACTGATTTTTGCCATCATGACATGCATATGCTATGTCACAGGAATCGCAGAATTTTCCTTTGATGACACACTGCGCGAGGTCTGCATGGTATTCTTCTTTACATCTGTAGGCTTTCAGGCAAATCTCAAGGTATTAAAAAGCGGAGGCAAATCGCTCATCGTATTCTTGGGACTGGTTATAGTGCTTATTATATTACAGAACTTAACCGCCGTGGGGCTTGCAAAGCTCTTAAACTTAAATCCGCTAATCGGCATGTGCACCGGCTCTATTCCTATGGTTGGCGGACATGGCACCGCAGGAGCCTTTGGCCCGGTGCTAGAGGACCTAAACATAAAGGGCGCCACGACCATCTGTACAGCTGCAGCTACCTTCGGTCTCATCTTTGGAAGCTTGATAGGCGGACCTCTTGGAAAAAGACTGATTGAAAAGCATAGCCTGCTTAATACAGCAGCAAACGAGGATGACAGCCTGCTGGTGGAGGATGAGAAAAAACATGAGCGCCACACAAATATGTATGCTGATGCCGTATTCCAGCTCATCCTGGCAATAGGTGTCGGAACCATCTTTACAATGCTGCTCACAAAGACAGGGCTCACCTTCCCAATATATATAGGAGCGATGCTCGCAGCCGCACTCATGCGAAACATATGTGAATACACAGGAATTGCCACCATCCATATGGGAGAGATAAATGACCTGGGAGGTATAAGCCTCTCTCTATTCCTAGGCATGGCAATGATCACACTAAGGCTCTGGGAGCTTGCATCACTCGCTCTCCCGCTCGTCATACTGCTTGCAGCACAGGTGCTTCTCATAATCATATTCACGTATGTTATCGAGTTCAACATCATGGGGCGCGACTACGATGCAGCCATACTTGTATCAGGCACCTGCGGCTTCGGAACCGGAGCCACACCAAACGCCATGGCAAATATGCAGGCTGTCTGCGACCAATATGTGCCATCCATTAAGGCATATCTGCTCATACCGCTCGTAGGAAGCCTGTTTGCTGACTTTTTGAACAGCCTTGTAATCACATTCTTTATAAACCTAATGTAAAACAACCGGAGAAAAATATGTTTGAAAAACTGAGAAAAATATTTAAAAACAGAGAAGAAAAAGAAAAACATAATTACGATTTAACTTTTGACAACGTGGCAATCCCAGAGGTGCACGTAAAAAGCACCGAAAGTCACGAGGATACCGATAAAGAAAATGCACCTATCAGCTATGACAATGTTGCCATACCTGAGGTGCATATCAGAAACAAAAAAAATAAATAAACCTGATAAACTAAACTGTTTATTTGAACTATTTTGACATAGGCTGGTTCATTCCAGCCTCTTTCATGGCAATCTCAAATTCATGAATGCTGATTCCAAGTTCCTTAGCGGCAATATCAGGCTTTAGGTTACCACTATTAACCAATGAAAACAGTGTCAAGGCTCTGCCCTCTTGCCTGCCTTCTTCTCTAATTCCGTTAACAAATGCCTGTTCATCATACTCTGTTATACACACATCTATCACCTCTGCTCTGTGCTTAGTGAGAAACTCACTTAAAATGTTATTGCTTATACAATAAGTTACAGCTTTATCAACTGCCTGCTCCACTTCCATGCCATCAGACCGGTTCTTACGTATCTCCTCAATAAGCAGCATATATTCCTGCAATGGTCTGCAATTATCTAAAAGCTCATCATTCATGCCATGATTAATGTTTACCATGTTGGCGGTCCACTCAAAATCTCCGCTTGTATCCTCATGGATAAACGCATCTGACAGCTTAAGCTTCATAAATGCCGGCTGCTTCGATGTACCATTATACAACACCGTATATCTCGGTGTGGGAAGCTTTACCATCGTCGAACCATAGATATTGTAGGAATGCTCGACAATGTAGCGGTCATACATTTTGCTAAAATACATCAAGCCCCTAAGCGGCATATTGGGATTGTAGGAGCTTTGCTGCTCCCATAGATGTAAATAACTATCCAGAAGAATCGATACATCATTTTTCATCTCGATATAAATCACGTTATCGATTGTGTAAAGCTTGATATCATTTACATCCGTGTGCGCTGTATTACATAAAGCGTTATACAAAGATAATATGTTCTCCTTGTATTCTTCGTTTCCAAATAAAAGACAGAACAATCTATCCTTGTATTTTTTATTTAATTTCATATAGTACTCCTTTTGATAATCACACGCTTAATATCTAAGGAGAAATCGATGTCAACTATATTATACTATTTACAGTTATAAATTGGCAAGTATAAATAAACCCAACAAACTGCTTGTTTGAACTATTTCGATACAGTCTGGTTCATTCCAGCCTCTTTCATTGCAATCTCAAATTCGTGAATGCTGATTCCAAGCTCCTTAGCAGCAATATCAGGCTTTAGATTACCGCTATTCACCAATGAATACAGCGTCAAGGCTCTGCCCTCTTCTCTACCCTCTTGCCTACCTTCTTTTCTGCCTTCTTGCCTGCCTTCTTCTCTAATTCCGTTAACAAATGCCTGTTCATCATACTCTGTTATACACACATCTATCACCTCTGCTCTGTGCTTAGTGAGAAACTCACTTAAAATGTTATTGCTTATACAATAAGTTACAGCTTTATCAACTGCCTGCTCCACTTCCATGCCATTAGACCGGTTCTTACGTATCTCCTCAATAAGCAGCATATATTCCTGCAATGGTCTGCAATTGTTTAAAAGCTCATCGTTCATGCCATGATTAATGTTTACCATGTTGGCAGTCCACTCAAAATCTCCGCTTGTATCCTCATGTATAAACGCATCTGACAGCTTAAGCTTCATAAATGCGGGCTGCTTCGATGTACCATTGTACAACACCGTATATCTCGGTGTTGGGAGCTTTACCAGCGTCGAACCATAGATATTGTAGGAATGCTCGACAATATAGCGGTCATACATTTTACTGAAATACATCAAGCCCCTAAGCGGCATATTTGGATTGTAGGAGCTTTGCTGCTCCCATAGATGTAAATAACTATCAAGAAGGATTGATACATCATTTTTCATCTCGATATAAATCACGCTATCAATTGTGTAAAGCTTGATATCATTTACATCAGTATGCGCTGTATTACATAAAGCGTTATACAAAGATAATATGTTCTCCTTGTATTCTTCGTTTCCAAATAAAAGACAGAACAATCTATCCTTGTATTTTTTATTTAATTTCATATAGTACTCCTTTTGATAATCACACACTTAATATCTAAGGAGAAATCGATGTCAACTTTATTATACTATTTACAGCTATAAATTGGCAAGCATAAATATTATCTCATGTATGGATTGTATGGAGGTATATAACAACAAAAGGAACCCGAAGGTTCCTTTTGCAAAGTAAATCATATAGTAGTTGTAATTACTGAAGGAGTGAGAGTACACCCTGGTTTGACTGATTAGCCTGTGCAAGCATAGACTGTCCAGCCTGAGCAAGAATGTTATTCTTGCTGTAGTTAACCATCTCTTCAGCCATATCTGTATCACGGATACGAGACTCAGCTGATGTAGTATTCTCAACAACGTTGTCTACGTTAGAGATTGTATGCTCGAGACGATTCTGAACTGCACCAAGTGAAGATCTCTGTGATGATACCTTTGAGATAGCATCTGCAATTGCATCAATTGCGTATGTTGCAGCTGTTCCAGTAGTATCTTTTACATTAAGACCCTTGATACCAAGACTTGCAGAGTTCATAGAATCAATGTTTACATTAATCTTATTTGTCATATCTGCATCTGCGCCTACATGTAAGTTAAATGAAAGTGAATTCTTGACTTCAACAGTTCCCTGAGTAATCTCGAATGTTCCATCACCATTATTCTTTACGGAAGCAGCCTTATCAGCACCAATAGAACTTGCACTTTCAAGTTCCTCAGCCATCTTCTTGTATGCATCCTGTAATGTTATATCCTTGTCATCATTTGATGCCTTTGGAACAGTGTAATATGTATTTGTTCCATCATTAACATACATACCATCTTTTACCAAGGCTGCAATGTCATCTGCAGTATATGCAGTGCCATCATCTTTTGTAGTTACACCAACAGTATATGCTTTTCCTGCATCATCTGCAGATTTTTTTATTGTTACAGTATCGTTTTCAGCTAATTCTTTGATTTTATCCTGAACATTCTCTACTGTTGAAATTCCACCATTATCAATCTGACCTGATTTTCCGGTAAGTTTAATAGTATAAGTGTCACCAGCAGCTGCCAAATTTGCATTTGTAGTAAGATTACCTTCCTCATCCTTCCACTGATTAGTAGTGGCAGTCTTCGTATAGGTTTTTCCATCATGAACTAAAGTATCCCCAGTTGCCCATGTAGGTGTAGCTGACGCAGCAGTTCCTAAATCAGTATTAGCATCTCCCACCAACGTAGTGGTTTTTCCATCAGCCTTTGTTGTTAATTTGGAACCCTCTTTCATTGTTAGTGTATCTGCAGTATCCGTCTTATTGTCATCTGCAAACCATCCTGCCGCTCCAGCGGTTGCGCCATTAGGTGTGGTTTTATTAGCTGCAACATATGTATAAATCTTTCCATCCTGTGAAATCTTATCGCCTGCAGCTGGTGCTGTATACCCTTTAATAGATGTATAATCTGATGTTTTAGATGAATCAACAATATTATACTGTGTACCAGCAATTGTAACCTTACTTCCAACTTTAATAGTATCAGCTGTGAAAGTTGTCTTTCCGTTTACAGACTCTCCTAACTTTCCTGCAAGACCTGCATCATGAGCATTTACATTTTGTACAGATGAAGACCCATCTGTGTTGCCCTTTAAAAGATATGTCTCATTGAACTTTGTAGTCTCAGCAACACGATCAACCTCAGTTGTAAGCTGTGAAATCTCATCCTGGATAGCTGAACGATCAGACTCACTGTTTGTACCATTAGCTGCCTGTGTAGCAAGCTCGTTCATACGCTGAAGCATTGAGTGAACCTCTGTAAGAGCACCCTCGGCTGTCTGTACTGCAGATACACCATCCTCTGCGTTAGTTGAAGCACGATCAAGTCCTTTAATCTGCTTTCTCATCTTCTCAGAAATTGTAAGTCCTGCTGCATCATCTGCTGCACGGTTAATTCTGTAACCAGAAGAGAGCTTCTCTGTAGATTTAGCCTGCTGACCTGTTGTTACGTTAAGCATTCTGTTGGCATTTGCTGCCTGCATATTGTGTTGTACTACCATAATATGTACCTCCATGTATTGTTATTTTGTTCCGGATAAAATCCATTTTATCCGGCATGTTATGAAATTTTCACTATGGGCATGTGCCTAGGTTCACATGTCCACATGTGGTGAAACACAATGGATAATGAGTTTCATCAATTAGATAACAACGTCCCTAAACACAGAGTCGCGTTCATCCTGCTCGATTCCCAGGTATCGTTTTGTGATTTCAAATGACGAGTGCTGATATATGTCCATTAAAAGAACCGGTGATGTGCCTTGCTTCCAAGCATAGTAGCCAAAGGTTTTGCGCAGTGAGTGTGGACTGATTACACCCTCAATTTCACATGAAACAGCTGCATTATGCACAATTCGATATGCTGTTGAACGTGATATATGCTGATTATCAGCATTTGAGAACAAAAATGTGTCAGGTAAAAATTTGATTATCGCATTTGATTTGTACCAGCTTAGAGAGTTGATTATCCTTGAATTTAGAAATATAACAGATTGCTTAGTTGTCTTTTGCTCGGTCAATTTAACATGAGTGCGAAAACAGCCATTATCAAAATTGTAGACATCATTCCATGTGAATTTCAGCAAATCCGACACCCGAAGAGCAGTATTTAGCCCTAATGAAATAAATATATAGTTTCTGGGATTATATTCTTCCTCAATATAGAAGTTTTTAAATCTATCGAGCTTTTCTTTGTTTTTAATGGGTTGTGATTTATTCATTGCAATCTCCTTTGTGTAAAATACTATGTTTTTTGTTCCATATTACGACAAAAATGAATTGCAATTCGGATAGATTAGGCGATATTAAAAATCTTAAACAAAGGCGAAATGCCTGAAAACACTGGATTTTTACTTAGTTTTAGAAGAAATCAGAAATATATTTCTAAAAAATAGTACAAAATTTCTAAAAAGGGGTTAAGCATTTTAAATCTATGCCGAAATATATGGTGTAAACGGAATGAAACACATTATCCATTGTGTTTCACCATACATGGACATGTGAACCTAGGCACATGCTCATAGTGAAAATTTCATAACATGCCGGATAAAATGGATTTTATCCGGAACAAAATAACAATACATGGAGGTACATATTATGGTAGTACAACACAATATGCAGGCAGCAAATGCCAACAGAATGCTTAACGTAACAACAGGCGCACAGTCAAAGAGCACAGAGAAGCTTTCATCTGGTTATAAGATTAACCGTGCAGCTGATGATGCAGCAGGACTTTCTATTTCAGAAAAGATGAGAAAACAGATTAAAGGACTTGACAGAGCTTCAACAAATGCCCAGGATGGTGTTTCATGTGTGCAGACAGCTGAAGGTGCCCTTACAGAGGTTCACTCAATGCTCCAGCGTATGAACGAGTTAGCAGTTCAGTCAGCAAATGGTACAAACTCTGAAACAGACAGAAAAGCGATCCAAGATGAAGTTGACCAGCTTTCTAAAGAAATAGACCGTGTTTCTGAAACAACAAAGTTCAATGAGACCTATCTTCTTAAAGGAGATAATGGTTCTAATGGAAATACCAAAGCGTTTGCCGAAGGAGATACAATTGGAACTGTTGATGGTGTTACTGTTAAAGCAAAAGGAACTACTGCTGCAACATTATCAGATAACGGGGATATAAAAATTGGAACTGTACAATTAGTATCTAGTAATGCAGATATTACAATAGAAAAACCTGATGATGCAAATAGTAAATCAGCAAATGTAACTAAGGTAGTATCTGATGGTACAAATGTAACTGTCACTCTCAAAGATGGCAAAGAGGAAACTGATACTGTAACAAATATCAAAACTAAATATGAGATAGATGGAACTAAAAAAGGAACTGCTATCATCTCAAAAGAACTTAAAGCCGAAATTACTAACGCTGAAATCAGTGGAACATATACTGGAAATCTTGATAAATTAGCTGTTGGAGCAGATGTAAATGCCAAGTTAGCTATTGGTTCCGCTGGAACATCAGCTCTCAGTTCAGATACTAAAGCTCTTATCCTAAACCTTCATGTGGGTGCTGATTCTGAAAGTACAAATAAAATCTCAATCGCTATTGACTCTATGAGTGCAAAAGGAATTGGTGTTAATGGACTTGACGTATCAACAGAGGCAGGAGCTACAAACTCAATAGATACAATAAAAGATGCAATCCAGAAAGTATCTTCTCAGCGTTCATCTCTCGGTGCCGTTCAGAACAGACTTGAGCACACAATTAACAACCTCGACAACGTTGTTGAGAATACCACATCAGCTGAGTCTCGTATCCGTGATACAGATATGGCTAAAGAGATGGTTAACTACAGCAAGAACAACATTCTTGCTCAGGCAGGTCAGTCTATGCTTGCACAGGCTAATCAGTCTAACCAGGGTGTTCTCTCACTCTTACAGTAATCATCTACAATTACATGTTGTACAATATAAAAGAGCTCGCAAAGAGCTCTTTTATATTGCCTTATAACACTTCAATTATTGAATAACTCCATATCCCTTTTGTGCTTTCACAAAGCTCCTATCCTTCACCGCCAGTACGATCACAAAAATCACATCCAGTGTGAAAAAGAACTGGAATATGCCTGCAAATACAGACAGCACCTTTCCTTGTACTCCCTCACTGCATGCCCTTACAATATAGGCAATTGAAAAAGGTGCTGCTCCTAACAGCCCCAGCCAGCCAATAACTGATAGCACAATTGCCACAGTCGGGCCTACAAATATCATGATAACAACCGGTGTAAGCATTAAGAGAAGTGCCACTATGATGCAAAACCCACCTACTACATAAAATGGTATTAATGCATATTTGATAATCCTTGTGCAAATGAGCAGCTGTACTCTGCTTATTCTTTTCCCAAGGATAAGCACCACAGCCAGATTAATCAGCCCCAAAACAATCGGCATGACCATTATCCAGCCTGCATCAAAGCTGTCTGTTGATTCCTGCATATTGCATATTATCCAAAATAAAACCGGCATCATATACATTCCAAGCACATATATCACAGGAACTACGTAAATAGCTCGTGATACTTTATTTGATTCATTCATTAATAAATATCCTCCCTTTTATAAACATCCACATTCTAATCTTTTAGCTCCTACAGCTTCTCTCCCGCTACCTTACATCTCTTCCTGCAAAAAGCAATGCCGTAAGCTAAAATATCGCACCTGCCCTCATCTCGGAGAGTCTCATCATATCTCTTCTGCTTTATCTGAGCCATCGCAGCATCACAAGCTGCGTCAAGCCCCTTAAACTCCTTAGCATACTTTACCTCGATAACAATGCCTAAATCAGGATTCTCAGGCTTTATAAGTATGTCACTAAAGCCATCTCCCGACTCACGATTGGACTTGATGAGCCAATCCGGATTGCTTCCTCTAAGCAATCCAAGAAGCAGGCCATGATAAAAGTTTTCCTTCATATCATCAGGTGCCTTTGTATCGAGTATGCTTATCATTCGCCCCATCACGATATTGAGCTGCCTTGCAAGAATCGTCTCGTCTTTATCTAAAATCGCCTTTGATAAAAGTTTCATAGTATCATTGTCATTCGCGACAACAGCCTTGAACCATTCCTGAATCTGAAGTACAAATACCTCCCGCACTTCTTTGTTTGGAATGACGAGCCTGTAAGCGTAGCTTTCGCTATCCGGAAGCTTTACTTCCCCGATTTTGGTAAGGTAGCCTGTAGTAAAAAGCACACTCCATATATTGTCAATTGTATTATCAATTTCATCGTATGTCAGGTCCAGACGAATGACTTTCTCAATAGACTCACCTGCAATCAAGCGCTCAATCTCATCCTTTGTCGATGAATCAGCCCTGTTGATAAGACGCCTCACAAGACTGTTTCCGCTACTGTTTATCCAATATGTCTGAGGCTTTGCATCACCGTCATCACGCAGATGATCCACATGATTAATCACATCCCACGGACAGTAGACATCAGCCTTTCCGAAGTGATATCCGTCATACCACTCCTTTACCTCGTCAAAATGCGAATCCATACCATAATCAGACAAAAGCTTCTTTACCTCACTATCGGTAAATCCGAACTGCTCATCAAAACGCGAATCTGTAATCGACATTACCTTGAAATTGTTAAGTCCTGTAAATATGCTTTCCTTTGATATTCGAAGGCACCCTGTCAGCACCGCAAACTGCAAAAATTCATTAGTCTTTAGTGCCTGCCCGAAAAGACCTCTGATAAGCGAAACCATTTCCTTATAATAGCCATTCTGGAAGGCCTTATCCAGTGGAACATCATACTCGTCTATAAGGATAATAGTCTTCTTTCCATAGTGTGTACACAATAACTGTGACAGACTCTGAAGACTCGATACAAGAAGCTGCGCGTCCATCGTATATTTTCCATCGCACTGCGAAATGAAAGCCCTATACCTATCCTTATCGTTTTCAGAAAGTGCCTCACTACACTCCAAAAACCTGAATCTTTCTGCTTCCTTCCCAATAAGCTCAGTAATCATGTATCTTGCATCATCAAAGGAACTCCCTTCAACACCCTTCAATGACAGGAAAATAACCGGATACTTTCCCATATACTCATCACACAGTTCTTTATTACCTGAAATATATAAGCCATCAAATAAAGCTTTATCTGTGCCAATATCAAAAAAGCTCTTAAGCATGCTCATATTAAGAGTTTTTCCAAAGCGGCGCGGACGTGTAAAAAGTGTCACTTCACTCCAGTTTAATAAAAGCTGCTCAATAAGTCTTGTTTTATCCACATAATAAAAATGCGATTCCCGCAATTTTCTAAAATCATCAATTCCAACCGGTAACTTCAAAGTATTTGCCATAAAAGCCTCCACAAAAATAATCCACTATACTTAGCTATAGTATAGCGGATTAACATTCAAAATACAATCTAAGATTATGGCAGCTTATTCTGCCTTCTCAACAGATATTATCTTTCCCTCAAACGGATCTACCTCTGAAATAGTACCTGTATACTTAACAGTCACCTTATCTCCACTTGCAACACCCTCAAGTCCGTCAGGCTTCTCATCGAATGTAAAGCTGTACGGTGTATCCTTATCATCAGTCACTACAAACATGAAGTCCTTTATGTCATCAATCGTTCCTGTAAGCTCCTTCTCTTCCTGTGAGCCCTTATCACCTTCATCCTTGGTCTCAGCCTGCTTTGCACTTTCGGTGCCTGCTGCCTTATCCTGCTTTGTATCGCTCTGTCCGCAGCCTGCAAACAAGCCGGCGCAAAGCATAGCTCCTATTACAATTGTAATCAGTTTTTTCTTCATTATGATATACCTCTTTCTTTATTTATAAGCACTGCTATGAGTACGTTTTCTAAAGAGTACTCTTCTATCCACCTAAAGTAAATAGAATACATAAAATATTAAAAAAATCTTACGAATTACTGCTTTTTTGAGCCTCTTGCGAGCCTTGCAGGATACCATTTTTCAAACCATCCGGTAAATATGCCCATCAATACAGGCATCAGATTGTTTACGACAATAAGTGCAGCTCCAACACCTGCCTTTTTCAGCAGAAATGTCCACACTGCTGTCAACACGTATAATACTCCCCATGCCGCCGCAAGTATATAATTCGTCTTCATAAAGAGAGGATTTTTATGTGCGGCTTCACCGCCATAATTGTATTTCACATATGTTGCGCATAAAGGCTCCTTTGTCAGGCATGAAACCAGCCAGAACAGCCCAAACACCAGATATCCGATATCTGTTGATATGTCACCTGCTCCTGTCAGGCTTGCAATCGCAGAAAGTATAGCAACAGCAACAATTGAGAGCTGATCCCATATTACAAATTTATGTTTTCTCATGATAAAAGGTATAGCGGATGCCACCAAAAGAGCAATCACAGAACCCTTTTCAGTATTGACAGAAACTGCTATCCAAAACGTAATCCATGGTATGAGCATTGTCATCATGGATGGATTTTTCTGTACCTCCACACCTTGTGATGTTTTTTCTGCCTCTTTAACTGCCGATGTACTTCCAAAAAATTTATCCCAGTTTACCATCAAGGAAAAATCACCTGTCACCGTATACATCTGCTTTCCCAAAGCCTCTGCGCCACCTATCTCGCCTCGGGAAATGGCTGACCATACTGTAAAAGGCGTATCTATGCGGGTAGTCGGAGTAAGGCTTTGATCTGTAAGCACCTCACTACCTTTATCATCAAGCTTTATTTGGTATGTATGCTTCAAATCGGTATAGCATATCTCAAGCACGCGTTCCTTTCCATCATAGGCATCCTTATTGTATAATGCAGCCATCTATCTGGTGAAAACAAGGTCATCCGCTTCCTTTTCTCCTGTTGTCCTGCTGATTCCCCAGCTGGCATCCGCCATACTTTCAAATACATCCCTTGGATATAAAAGAGTATGGAGCGCCGCTTCTGTTTTTTCAGATATTTTTCCTGTGATGGCATATTCTGCCCCGGCACTTTTTACCGTAGCCAGATATTCGTCAGTCCTCTTTGACAGCTCTTTTACACGAAACAGCTCACCCTGACCACAAAATATGGTTGTATAATGCCCTTTTCCAAGGAAATGGTCAAACATCCGAAGTACACTGTCATAATTTTCCTCTGCAGAATAAAAGCCACAGGTAGAGATTAGCACATGCCTTTTGCCTTCCATGTCATATCTGCAATCATG
>ULYQ01016880.1_pt1 | contig 21027 bp, 20 predicted proteins | sample 1962271 | NCBI WGS metagenome assembly ULYQ01 (sample SAMEA4835865, study PRJEB28245) | human gut metagenome | biome: gut microbiome; material: fecal sample | place: Denmark | collected 2008
ATTGTGAAAATGGAAAAAGAATCGGAGAGTGAAAACAAATTAGATTTATTGGAAAAACATATTTTTCAATTTGATTTTTTAAACGATTCTTTTGAAGAAAAACTGCCCGAAAATTTAAAAAGAATTATTCAAAACGAACCTGAAAAATTGGTGATTTTTATCAATCCGCCGTATGCGGAAGCGACAAATGCTAAAACAATTGCAGGAACGGGTAAAAATAAATCTTTGGTGGCAAAAGGAAATAAAACTTATGAAAAATATAAAAATATTTTAGGTAAAGCCAGCAATGAAATTTTTATACAATTTTTTATCCGCATTTATAAGGAAATTCCAAATTGTGTGTTGGCGAGTTTTTCAAAATTAAAATATGTTAATGCCGCAAATTTTATGAAGTTTAGAGAAACATTTCAAGCCAAGTTTTTAAAGGGTTTTATGGTTCCTGCTTATACTTTTGATAATGTCAATGGAAAATTTCCCATTGGTTTTTTAATTTGGGATTTAAAAGAAAAAGAATGATTTTTTAATTTTCACAAAAGGAGTGCACAATGCAACACAATGAAACATTTTTCAATTCCCGTTTTTCCCATCATCCAAAAAAGGAAAATATGGAAAAACAAGAAAAAATGGAAAACAAAGAATTGATTGAATTGATTTTGAAAGATTTTCAAAAACCTGAAAATTACGCTGTTTTTGAACGTTTGAAAGACAAATGAAGTATTTTCCGCTACAAAATATTATTGCGCTTCACGATGCCATGATTGAAACCATGCAAGGTTTAAAAGGCATTGAACCATCACGTATTGTTTATTTGGAATCGGCATTGAATCACATTCAAAATGATGATTTTTATCCTTTGTTTGTGGATAAACTCACGCATTTGTTTTTTGCCTGCATTCAATTTCATCCTTTTTTGGATGGCAACAAACGCACGGCATTATTAGTGGCAAAATTATTTATAGAATTAAACCTCCCGAATCATTTGTCTTTTGATTTTTATCAACAATTAGAAAATGTGGCAGTTGCCGTTGCCGATGGAAAAATGAATAAAGAAGAATTAAAACATTTTTTCAAAAAAATTTTAGGTTGACCGTGGAGAAAATAAAAAAAATGAAAAATAAAATTGTTTTGAATATTTTTGATGAAAATAATAATTTACTTGGAGAAAAAGCATTTTATAGCAGTAGTTTTTTATCTTTACAAAAATGGTGGACAGAATTTAAAAGTAATAAGGAAGAAAATATTGCATTAATGTCTAGTTATCCAGCAGACTTGCAAAATAATAATAAATTTTGTATTTTGTTAAAACCACAAAAAAGATATTGTTTGGCAATAACAAAAAATAATTTAATTCCCATGTTTATTTATTATTCTGTCCGAAAAGCAATTCCTGCGACTTGGATAAACGATAGAGATCAATTTTTATACCCGAATGAGAAATGGAATAAAGATAAAGAATTCCACAATAATTGTTTTATTTTTGCATTATTTCACGGACAAAATACGATTTCAGCAAAAGAAGGTGTAAATCATTTTATTCCATTTACAGAAAAAGAATTAAATGTTAAAGAAGCTTTTGAATCCCATTTTTTATTGGATTTTATAGCGGGGAAAATCAAATCCACTGAAAAAGATATTTTGGGAGAAAATAAAGAATCTTTTATTCCAACAAAACCTATGGAATTTTCTATTGAAGCGCAAAATGTTTTGAATGCCGCAAAAGCGCTTTATATTTATTACCACCAAATGGCTGGCGATGTTGGCACGGCATGGAAAATCAATGACAAAATAGAATATTTACCCAACGCCGCTTTGTATGATATTAAAGAATTTTTCCAAGGTCGCAATGAAAAAGGCAGAATGAATGCAAAATCGGAAGATTTAAAATATACAGAATTATTAAATGATTTAAAAAATGCGCAAAAAATATTGGCACAAAAAATTGAACCCAAAATTTATGAATATGGGTTTTTATTAGAATAATCCACGGTCAACCGATTATTTTTTTCAAAAAAATTTTCTGTTTACCGTGGATTTTTGAGTTTTTCTAATAATTTTTCGTGAATGCCTTCAAAAGAGCCGTTGCTCATCACCAAAACAGAATCGCTGGGTTTTGCAAGTTCGGTGATTTTGGCAATCAAAGCTTTTAAATCTTTGAAAACAAAGGCTTTTTCACCAAGCGGTTGTAAGGATTCTTCGGCATTCCATTCCAAACCTTTGGCGTAACAAAAGATTAAATCCGCATCTTTTAAAGAATCGGGCAAAGCGGCACGCATGGTGCCCAGTTTCATCGTGTTGGAGCGCGGCTCAAAAACCGCCAAAATGCGCGATTTTCCAACTTTGCGGCGCAAACCCGCAATGGTTGTGGCAATGGCGCTGGGGTGATGCGCAAAATCGTCATAAACCGCAATGCCTGCAATGTTGTCTTTTAATTCCAAACGACGCTTGACGTTGTGAAAGCTTTCAATAGCGGCAAAGGCTTTTTCAGGCGATATGCCAACGTGCATTGCCGCCAAAATGGCAGCAGTGGCATTTTGGCGATTGTGTTCGCCCAACAATTCCCAACGCCCTTGGCACAAGGTTTTGCCCTTTTCTTTTAAGATGATTTCGCCCTTGGCATCATCGCCCAACATTACAAAATCATCGCCAAAATAACGCAAAGCGCTAAACACGCCGCGTTTTAAAACGCGAGATAGCGCATCGCTTTTGGCATTGACAACAATTTGCGCATTTTGCGCAAGCATTCGCACAAGGTGATGAAATTGCGTTTCAATGGCGTTTAAATTTTCAAAAATATCGGCGTGGTCAAATTCTAAGTTGTTTAAAATCAAGGTTTTGGGATGGTAATGCACAAACTTGGAGCGTTTGTCAAAAAAGGCGGTGTCGTATTCATCGGCTTCAATCACAAAAAATGGGGAATCGGTCAAGCGTGCGGAGACGCCAAAATTTTGCGGCACACCGCCAATTAAAAAAGAAGGGTTGAATCCATTTTCTTCCAAAATCCACGCAAGCATCGCGGAAGTGGTGGTTTTGCCGTGTGTGCCAGCCACTGCCAAAACGTGTTTTTTTTGCAAAATATTTTCAAAAAGCCATTGCGGGCCAGAGATAAACGGCAAATTTTCATTCAAAATTTTTTCCATCAAAGGATTGCCGCGTTTGATGGCGTTGCCGATGATAAAAATATCTGGTTTTAATTTTAAATCGTCCGCTTGATAACCTTCACTCCATGCAATGTTGGCATTTTGGAGTTGTTCTTTCATTGGGGAATAAATTGCCGCATCGCACCCAGTAATTGTGTGACCGAAGGCTTTGGCAATTTGCGCCAAACTGCCCATAAAAGTGCCGCCAATGCCCAAAATATGACAATGCATGGTTGATTCGCTTTACAAAAAATTTGCAGTTTTTCATTTTTCCACGGTCAACGCAAACAAATTTTCAAAAAATGCTTTTAAAAATGTAACATTCTTGTTACATTGCAAGAACTTTTTTGTAACTTTTTAGGAGCTAGCAATGCAAATTCAAACTGTTGAAACGCGCGCCGTCCTCGCCGACTCCACGGCGCTTGGTGTTTTTGGCTTGGCTGTGATTACCTTTGTAGCCAGCACTGTCAAACTCGGCTGGGTGCCGGGCACTGCCTATGTGATTCCTTGGGCAATTTTTTTGGGCTCTTTGGCGCAAATCACTGCCTCCATTGTGGATTTTATGAAAAACAATTATTTTGGCGCCATTGTTTTGGGCGCTTTTGGATTTTTTTGGATTGCGGTGGCATTCCACTGGATGATTGCGCTCGGCTGGTTTGGCGATGTGGGCAATGCCTCGCCCAAACATTTTGGCGTGGCGTGCTTGGCGTATTTTATTTTTTGCATTTTTGTAACCATTGCCACAATGGAGATAAACAAAGTCTTCTTCGCCATTATGATTTTGGTTGAAGTGTTGCTTTTGTCGCTCGTTTTGGCAACTTTTGGAGTGGAACCCGAGTTTTTCGGTTTACTTAGCGGCATTAGCGAACTCATCATCGGTTTGCTCGGGTTTTATGCCGCAGGTGCCATTTTCTTAAACAATTTCTTTGGGCGAACCGTGCTGCCGCTTGGTAAACCATTGGGGCTCATCGCACGCTAAATCGTTTTTTAAAAAAAAACGAATATTTCCACGGTAAACCGCATATTTTTTTGAAAAAAAGAATCGGTTTACCGTGGATTTTTTTGTGCGCAAAAAAGGGCAACTTGGCAGGTATAATTGCCATTTTTATTTTGCGAATCGCTTATGAACACAGCCGCCGCCTTGCGCATTTTGGCCGCCGATATGATTGAAAACGCCCATTCTGGCCATCCGGGCGCACCTTTGGGAATGGCTGAAATGGCCAGCGTTTTGTGGCGCGAAGTTTTGCGTTTTAATCCCAAAAACCCTTTTTTTCCTAACCGCGACCGCTTTGTGTTGTCCAACGGGCACGCAAGCGCCCTGCTTTATGCCTTGTTGCATTTGAGCGGTTTTGATTTGTCTATTGAAGATTTAAAACAATTTCGCCAACAAAACAGCAAAACGCCCGGGCATCCAGAATATCGCCATACCCCCGGCGTAGAAACCACAACCGGCCCTTTGGGGCAAGGTTTTGCCAATGCGGTTGGCATTGCTTTATCCGAGCGCTTGTTGGCAAAAGAATTCAACCGAGAATCTTTTCCCATTGTGGATTTTTACACTTATGTTTTTGTCGGCGATGGTTGCTTGATGGAAGGCATTTCTTATGAAGCCGCCAGTTTGGCAGGCACTTGGGGGTTAAACAAACTCATTGTGCTTTGGGATGACAACGGCATTTCTATTGATGGCAACATTCAAGGCTGGTTTTCTGAAAATGTGCCCGCGCGCTTTTTGGCGCAAGGTTGGAATGTGATTGAAAATGTAGATGGCCACAACCCAATGGCTATTTTATCGGCGCTAAAAAAAGCCAAAGCCGAAAAAAATCGCCCTACTTTTATTCAATGCAAAACCATTATTGGCAAAGATTCTGGCGAAAAAGCCGCAACAGCAGCCGTGCATGGCGCACCATTAGGCGAAAAAGGCATTCAAACTTTGCGCCACAATTTAAATTGGCACCACGCCCCTTTTGATATGCCACAAGAAGTTTACCAAACGTGGAGTGCCGTTGAAAAAGGGCAACATTTGGAAAATGCTTGGCAAAATTTATTCCAACATTACCAAAAAATTCACCCCGAACTTGCTTTGCGCTTTGAACAACATTTTAAAAAGAACCACACGCCCACCAACTGGGAACATTTGAAAATGGCAATGTTGGGCAATGCGCCTGACAAAGCGCTTTCTACCCGCGCGGCAAGCCAAAAAATTTTGGAACAATTAACGCCCAAAATGCCGCGTTTAATTGTTGGTTCGGCGGATTTGGCACCTTCTAATTTAACTTATACCGAACATTGCCAAGCGGTGGGATTTCATCAAGCTGGCAATTACATTCATTACGGCGTGCGCGAGTTTGCGATGACGGCCATCGCCAATGGTTTGGCGCTTTCTGGTTTTTTGCCCGCAACGGCAACTTTTTTGATGTTTAGCGATTACGCCAAAAACGCCATTCGTATGGCGGCGTTGATGAATATTCCGCACATTTTTATTTACACGCACGACTCTATTGGCGTTGGCGAAGATGGCCCCACGCACCAACCCATTGAACAATTGGCGCAGTTGCGCTTAACGCCCAATGTGGTGCTTTGGCGACCTGCCGATTATTTTGAAACGCTTGCGGCATATTGCTTTGCCATAGAAAACCAAACGCCCACCATTTTGGCACTTTCGCGCCAAAATCTGCCTGTTTTGGCAAAAAACGTGGCGCAAGAAAACATTGCAAATGGCGCTTATGTTTTAAAAGAAAATCCAGCCGCCGAAATTACTTTAATTGCCAGCGGTTCTGAATTGTCTTTGGCGCTGCAAACTTATGAAAAATTGCAAGATGAAAACATTCCATCGCGCGTGGTTTCAATGCCTTCAACGCATATTTTTGATAAGCAAAATGCCGATTTTCAACAACGCATTTTGGGCGATGCGCCGCGCTTATTTATTGAAGCAGCGCACCCGGATTTTTGGTGGAAATACCTGCATAACCACGCGGGCGATGTTGTTGGAATCAATCATTTTGGCGCTTCTGGCAAAGCGGATGAATTATTCCAACATTTTGGTTTTTCGCCCGATGCCATCGTGCAGAAAATCAAAAAAATTCTGGGTTGACAGTGGATTTTTTCGGCGAAACCAAAAATCCACACGTTTTGTGGATTTTTTCGGCGAAGCGAGCGAAACCAAAAATCCACAAGTTCCGTGGATTTTTTCGGAATGTTTTTTTAATTTTTTAAAGGATACAAAATGGCAATCAAAATTGGCATCAATGGTTTTGGCAGAATCGGGCGTTGCACTTTGCGTGCAATTTTTGAACAAGGTTTGGAAAACGAGTTTGATATTGTCGCCATTAACGGCGCGGGTGATTTAAAAACCAATGCGCATTTGTTGCAGTTTGATACCACGCATGGCCGTTTTCAAAAAAATGTGGCAACAGAAGGCGAAAATGTTTTGATTCTCAACGGCAAAAAAATTGCCTTTTATTCCACCAAAAATCCCAAAGAAATTGATTGGGCAAAGCACAATGTGGATATTTTATTAGAATGCACGGGCGCTTATACCAGCAAAACCAAAGCGCAAGCCTTGTTAGAACAAGGCGCCAAACGCGTTTTGATTTCCGCGCCCGGCGGTGATGATGTGGATGCCACCATTGTTTATGGTGTGAATCACGGCATTTTAAAACCGAGTATGTCGGTTGTTTCCAATGCTTCATGCACCACCAATTGTTTGGCGCCGGTTGCCAAAGTGTTGTCTGAAAATTGTGGAATTAAGCAAGGTTTGATGACGACCATCCACGCTTACACCAACGACCAAGTGACTGTGGATGTGCGCCACAAAGATTTGCGCCGCGCACGCGCTGCCGCCGCCAATATTATCCCAACCAAAACGGGCGCTGCCAAAGCGGTTGGTTTGGTGTTGCCCGAATTAAAAGGCAAGTTTGATGGCTTTGCCTTGCGCGTGCCAACGCTGAATGTTTCCTTGGTGGATTTAACCTTTACCAGCGAAAAAATCGTTCAAGCCGAAGAAATCAACGAATGGATGAAAAACGCCGCACAAGGCGATTTAAAAGGCATTTTGGCAGTGAATGATTTGCCGCTTGTCTCCAGCGATTTTAATCACACAAGCGTTTCATCCACTTTTGATTTAACGCAAACGCGCGTGATTCAAAGCGATAATGCTTCTTTGGTGAAAATTTTGGCTTGGTATGACAACGAATGGGGTTATTCCTGTCGAATGCTAGACACCGCGCGCGCGTGGGTTCAAAGTTAAATTCAAAAATCCACGGTCAACGTGTTATTTTTTTGAAAATTTTTTTGGGTTGACCGTGGATTTTTTTGATTTTTTTAACATTTTTGATTTGCAAAAAAGGGAAAAAGAATGGATGCGCGTGTTTCCGTGGTGGTGCCGTTTTACAACGAAGAAGACAATGTTTTGCCTTTGATTCAAGCCGTTCATCAAGCATTAAACCAAGTGGATTTTCAATGGGAATTGTTGCTCATCAACGATGGCTCAACGGATTCCACGGCGCAAAAAATCAAACAAGGCATTGAACAATTTGGCAAACACGTGCGCTTGATTGATTTAACGCGCAATTTCAAACAAACGGCGGCAATGCAAGCGGGCATTGATTTTGCGCGCGGCGAGATTATCGTCACTATGGATGGCGACTTGCAAAATGACCCCAAAGATATTCCCAAAATGGTGGCGCGTTTAATCCAAGAAGATTTGGATTTGGTGGCGGGTTGGCGCCAAAATCGGCAAGATGATTTGTTTTTGCGCAAAATTCCATCCCAAATTGCCAATCGTTTGATTGCCAAAATCACGGGCGTGAAATTGCGCGATTACGGTTGCAGTTTGAAGGCTTACCGCGCCAGCGTGTTGAAAAAAATTCGGCTTTATGGCGAAATGCATCGGTTTATTCCCGCTTGGCTTGCCACAGTCACCACGCCTTGCCGCATCAAAGAAGAGCCCACCACGCACCATGCGCGCACAGCAGGCGTTTCCAAATACGGCATTTCGCGCACATTTCGCGTGATTTTGGATTTGTTTGCCGTTTATTTTTTTATGAATTTCAAAGCGCGTCCCGGGCATTTTTTTGGCGGCATTGGTTTAATGGTTTCTGCCGTATCTTTTTTAATTTTAATGTGGCTTTTTTGTGTGAAGTTTTTTTTGGGGCAAGACATTGGCGCGCGCCCGCTTTTGATTGTGGGCATTGGCGGCTTGATTGCCGGCTTACAATTTATTGCCACCGGCATTTTGGCGGAATTGCTCGCACGCACCTACTTTGAAAGCGGCACCGCACAACCTTACACCGCCACCCCCAACAAACCATTGAACGATTTTGAAGCGTGGAAAATTTAATCTACCGACAACAAAACAAAACCATTTTGATTATTCAAATGTTCTTTAAACGCAATAATAAAAACATAAAAAAACCCCAAAAGATTTTTGTTTTTCACAATTATTTTCAAAAAAAATTGTCGTCTACCGTGGAAAATTGAAAAATCCACGGTAAACGCATTATTTTTTACATATTTTGAATAAGCGCTTGGCCAAAATCGGAGGTGGAAACTTCTTTGGCGTTTTCCATCAAACGTGCAAAATCGTAAGTTACTACTTTTTGGGCGATGGTTTTTTCCATCGCCGCGATGATTAAATCCGCCGCTTCAACCCAACCCAAATGGCGCAACATCATCTCCGCACTTAAAATTAAAGAACCGGGATTAACCTTGTTTTGCCCAGCGTATTTGGGCGCTGTGCCGTGGGTGGCTTCAAAACAAGCATAATCATCCGAAATATTGGCGCCCGGAGCAATGCCAATGCCGCCCACTTCTGCCGCTAAGGCATCCGAGATGTAGTCGCCATTCAAATTGGTGGTGGCAATCACATCGTATTCTTTGGGACGCAACAAAATTTGTTGTAAAAAATTATCCGCAATGGCGTCTTTAATTGTGATTGCGCCAAAATCAGTTGGAATTTCGCACCACGGCCCTTTACCAATGGTTTTGGCGTTAAATTCTTCACGCGCAATTTTGTAAGCCACATCGCGAAACAAACCTTCGGTAAATTTCATAATGTTGCCTTTGTGCACAATAGTCACCGATTTTCTTTTGTTGGCAATGGCATAACGAATGGCAGAGCGCACCAAACGCGTTGTGCCTTCAATAGAAATCGGTTTAATGCCAATGCCGCTGGTTTGTGGAAAACGGATTTTGGCAACCTTCATTTCATTTTGCAAAAAGGCAATGATTTGTTTGGCATCAGCCGATTCCGCTTGCCATTCAATACCCGCGTAAATATCTTCGGTGTTTTCTCTAAAAATCACCATATCCACATCTTCTGGGTGTTTCAAAGGTGATGGCACGCCTTGAAAATAACGCACTGGCCGCACGCATTGGTATAAATCCAAAGATTGGCGCAACATCACATTGAGCGAGCGAATGCCGCCGCCTATCGGCGTGGTCATTGGTCCTTTGATGGAAACGCGGTATTCTCTTAAATAATTCAAAGTTTCTTCTGGGAACCATTCGCCGTAAAGTTGTTGGGCTTTTTCGCCGGCAAAAACTTCCATCCAAGCGATTTTGCGGGAATCGCCATAAGCTTGATGAACGGCGGCATCAAGGACTTGTTGCATAACAGGCGTGATATCAACGCCAATGCCATCGCCTTGAATAAAAGGAATAATTGGAAAATTGGGTATTTGGTTTGGGGTGATTTTTTCGCCAAAATCGGGCACTTGAACAAAAGAAGACATGTTTTTTTCCACAAAATAAAAAAAGCATTATGGCAAAAATTAAAACGCATAGCGTAATTTTGTGGCAAAATCTTGTGCGCGTTTTTTGATTAACCTAGCCTGTTGTTGAAAAAACAATTGAGCTTCCTTCAAAGGAGAACACAATGAGTTTGACTATCGCGGTCGCCAAAGAGCGCATCAGTGGCGAGCGTCGCGTTGCTCTGGTGCCCGAGACGGCAAAAAAATTTGTGGCTTTGGGCGCTACCATTCAACTGGAAAAAAATGCCGGCGTAGAAAGCCATTTTGTGGATACGGATTACGCTTCTATTCAAGTAACCGATGATTTATCCAAAACATACGAACAAGCCAATTTGATTTTGCGTGTAACGCCGCCTTCTATTGACGAAATTAACGCCATGCCTTCGGGTGCAATTGTGGCTGGAATGCTGCGTCCTTATGAAGACAAAAAACGCTTAGAAGCCTTGAATGCCAAAAAAATCACCGCTTTTGCTTTGGAATTGTTGCCGCGCATTTCGCGTGCGCAAAGTATGGATGCTTTGTCGTCACAAGGGGCATGTTCGGGGTACCAATGTGCTTTGATTGCCGCTGGTTTTGCGCCAAAATTTTTCCCTATGTTAACCACGGCGGCGGGCACCATGCGCCCTGCGCGCACATTGGTGATTGGTGCAGGTGTTGCGGGCTTACAAGCCATTGCAACGTGTAAACGTTTGGGGGCGATGGTAGAAGGTTACGATGTGCGCTCGGCTGCCAAAGAACAAGTGGAATCCTTGGGTGCTAAATTTGTAGATACCGGCGTTTCTGCCGATGGTGCAGGCGGTTATGCACGTGAATTAACCGAAGAAGAAAAAGCCCAACAAACAGAAAAATTAGCCAAAGCCATCGCCAATGCGGATGTGGTGATTACCACCGCGGCTATTCCGGGTAAAAAAGCGCCGATTATTGTAACGGCGGATATGGTTCGCCGTATGAAACACGGTGCGGTAATTGTGGATATGGCAGCTGAAACGGGCGGCAACTGCGCTTTAACCAAAGCTGGAGAAAGCGTTTTTGAAAACAATGTGCACATTTACGGCCCGGTGAATTTGCCCAGCCGCATGCCCACACACGCATCGGAGTTGTTTGCCAAAAACTTGTATAACTTTTTGTCTCCCTTTATTCAAGAAGGTGTTTTGAATATCAACTGGGAAGACGAAGTCATTGCCGGTTCGCTTTTGTGCAAAGATGGCGAAGTAAAACACGCTATGGTTAAAACTGTTTTGGGAGTGTAAATAATGGACTTTATGCCTTCTGTGGTTGGAATTAGTGGTTTGGCGGCGTTGTATATTTTTATGCTGGCAGCCTTTACCGGTTATGAAATTATCGCCAAAGTGCCGGTGATTTTGCACACGCCGTTGATGTCTGGCTCTAACTTTATTCACGGCGTGGTGGTGGTTGGCGCAATGATTATGTTAGGCGAAGCCGAAACTTTTACGCAAACCTTCATTGGTTTTTTGGCGGTGGCTTTGGGAGCAGCCAATGCCGCTGGTGGTTACGTGGTAACGGAAAGAATGCTTGCCATGTTTAAGAAAAAGGATTCCTAAAATGTATGCCCAAAATGTAACACTTCTTTATGTGCACGCCGCTTGGTTTGTGGCGGCACTTTTATTTATTTTTGGTTTAAAAGGAATGGGCTCTCCGGTTACTGCGCGCCGCGGCATTGTTTGGGCGGGTTATGGAATGCTCTTGGCGGTGTTTGCCACGCTTTTTTATCCCAATTTGCACAATCTGTTTTGGATTATTCTGGCATTGATTATTGGCGGTGCCATTGCGTGGGTTTCTGGTAAAAAAGTCGCAATGACCGATATGCCGCAAATGGTTGCCATTTACAACGGCATGGGCGGTGGCGCGGCAGCGGCCATTGCGGCCATTGAATTTGCCAAAGGTTACAATCCTTCTGCCTCCGTGATGATTTTGGCTGTTCTTGGCGCATTCATTGGTTCTGTTTCTTTTACTGGCTCTTGTGTGGCATGGGCAAAATTGCAAGGTGTGATGAAAAAAGCGCCGCATTTGCCTTACCAAAACGCCATGAATATCACCTTGTTGATTTTATCCATTGTGTTTGGCGTGTTGATGATTACGCAAGAATCGCCTTATGCTTTTGTGATTTTAATGTTCTTTGCCGTGGCATTGGGTTTGGGCTTTGTGGCAACGGTGCCCATTGGCGGCGCGGATATGCCGGTGGTGATTTCGCTTTTTAACGCCTTTACCGGTTTGGCTGTGGGTTTTGAAGGTTATGTGTTGAGCAACCCCGCTTTGATTATCGCTGGTATCGTAGTGGGTGCGGCAGGTTCGCTTTTAACCTTATTGATGGCAAAAGCGATGAATCGCTCCATTGCCAACATTTTGTTTGTGCCAATGGGGCAAACTTCTGGCGCGCAAGAGCAAAAAATTGAAGGCACAATGAAAGAAGCCGGCGCCATGGATGCCGCCGCTTTGATGCGTTACGCCAGCAAAGTGATTATTGTTCCCGGCTATGGCATGGCGGTTGCCAAAGCCCAACACAAAATTTGGGAGATGACCGAATTGTTGGAAAATGCCGGCGTGGAAGTAAAATTTGCCATTCATCCGGTGGCTGGCCGTATGCCCGGGCATATGAATGTGTTGTTGGCGGAAGCCGGCGTGCCGTATGACAAAATCTTTGATTTGGACGAAATCAATGAAGAATTTGCCCAAACCGATGTGGCTTTGGTGATTGGCGCCAATGATGTGGTGAATCCCGCAGCCAAGGAAGACCAATCTTCGCCCATTTACGGCATGCCCATTTTGGATGCCGAATCGGCACAAAATGTGTTGGTGATTAAACGCGGCAAAGGCACGGGTTATTCTGGCATTGAAAATGCGCTGTTTTACAAAGAAAACTGCCGCATGATTTACGGCGATGCCCAACCTGTTGTATCTGACATCATCGCGAATCTCAAAACGCTTGGTTAAATTTTTCTACAAAAAACCTGCGCCCGTTTTTTAAAACGGGCGTTTTTTTATGGTGATTTTCCACGGTAAACACAAAAAAATTTTCAAATACACTGCTGGAAATTGCCAAGATTTTTTTGTTTTTTTACCTTTGCAAATTGGCAAAAACTGCGTCTGAATTTTTTAAAACCACAAAAATCCACGGTAAACAAAAAGTTTTTTTGAAAGTTTTTCAAGGTTTACCGTGGAAAATTGTTTTTAAGACTTTTTGGTGTGTTTTTCATCTATGTAGTTTTTTGCGGCGATTAAAAAACCAAGCAAAATAAAAGCGCCCGAAGGCAAAGCAAAGAGCAAAAAGCCCGGGTAATGATCGGGCAGAATTTTAATTGCCGTTAAATTAGGAAAAACCATTTCAATGGCGCCAAACACCGTGCCGTTGGCTAAAAATTCGCGCAACGCGCCCAAAAGTCCGAGCGTCCATAACATTCCAAAACCCATAAACAAACCATCCAAACAAGATTCTAAAGGCGGATTTTTTGCCGCAAAGGCTTCCACACGCGCCAAAACAATGCAGTTGGTAACAATCAAAGGAATAAAAATGCCCAAAACCACGTAAAGTTGGTGAAAAAACGCATTAAAAAGCAAATCTACAATGGTGACCAATGAAGCCACAATTAAAATAAAAACCGGAATGCGAATTTCATGTGGAATAAAATTGCGCAGGCTTGCCACAGCCACGTTGGCAATGACCATCACCAAAATGGTTGCAAGCGACAACATCACACCATTGACCGCATTGGTGGAGATGGCAAGCAAAGGGCACAAACCCAGCATTTGGGTAATGGAAGTGTTTTGCTTCCAAATGCCGTTTTTTAAAATATTTTTAAAATCAGTTGATTGCACGATTCATCCTTCATCAAATGGCATTTTTAAAATCAGTCAGTGGCACGATTTTCATCCTTTTTAAAATGTTCGGTTTTGAAAGGAAAATGATGGTCGTGGTGGTTGCGTGCCCGCAAAAAATCGCGGCGATGATGCGCAACAAATGCCATCGCGCGGCTAATCGCGTTGGTTACCGCCCGCGCGCTGATGGTTGCGCCCGCGCGGTAGAGAATGTCGCCGCCATCTTTTTGAATGCGAAAATGTTTATTTTTGTTATTTTTAAATTGTTGCAGCCATTTTTGTTGCGCAACATAATCGCCCAAGCCCGGGGTTTCGTGGTGTTCCAAAACTTCTGCGCCCATCAAATGCCCTTTGGCATCAATGGCAATCATCAAGCGAATGTTGCCGCCGTAACCGTCTGGCGCAATGGCTTCAAGCAAAAAAGCCGTCACAACACCATTTTTGCGGGCAAATAAAAGTTGCGATTTTTTGCGCTGTCCAAGTTCTTTTTTGGGTGGTAGCGTTAAAAAATCGTGCAATAAATCGTTGTTGTAAGAATCATCGGGCAACAAATTTTGGATAATTTTGAGCCGTTCGGCTTGAATATTTTTGGCGATGGTCTCTTTTGTTAATTGGTGTGCGCCTGCCAACAATGCGCTAAAAATAATAGAAAAAGCCAATAAAATCAACGCACAACGCCGTGCCATTTCCAATGCGGTGTATTCGCTAAGTGGTTTCATTTTTGATTTTCCTTTAAACCAAAAGGAATGGGCGTGGTGATTTTTTCAATGAGCGGGGCGCACAAATTCATCAATAAAATAGAAAAGGCAATGCCGTCTGGATAAGCGCCAAAAAGCCGAATAAACGCACACAAAATGCCAGCGCCCAATCCAAAAACAATTTGGCCTTGTTTTGTGGCGCAACCGGTAACCGGGTCGGTGGCAATAAAAAATGCGCCAAGCATTGCGCCGCCTGAAAACCAATGAAAAAACGGGTTGGCGTAAAAAGCAGAATCAACGAGCCAAAAAATGCCCACAATGAAAGTTAAACCGCTTAAAAAAGCAAGCGGCACACGCCAAGGCACACGGCGCATTAAGCACAAAAACAAACCGCTGATTAAATAAGCCACGTTTAACCACGCCATGGCGCCCCAAGTGGTGAAATTCACCGCTTTAAAATGTTCGGTGGATTTTTGTGCGGTTTTAAAATGGTCTAAGGGTGTTGCCGCCGTTAAGGCATCCGCAGAGGAACCAAAAATTGCCGTGATTTGCGTGGAAAACGGCACATTTTCTTGCCAAAGCAACATCAAAGATGGCCACGAAACAATTGCCACGGCAAAACCCAACATCGCAGGATTAAACGGGTTTTGTCCTAATCCGCCGTAAATGTGTTTGCCGATGAAAACGGCAAAAAAGGTGCAAACCACAATCAACCACCACGGCGCCAAAGGCGGCAGAGCCAAAGCCAACAACAAGGCGGTTAAAACAACCGAGCCATCCGAGATGAAAATAAAAATTGGTTTACCGCGGATTTTTAAAAAAAGTGCTTCCGTTATGATTGCCGTTGCCGTGGCAAGCACGATTTGAATAAGAATGGCGACACCAAAAAAATAAATATGCACCAAAATTGCTGGAATGAGCGCTGCCGCCACAGAAAACATCACGCGCCGCACGCTGTTTTTATTGTGAAAATAAGGAGAAGATGGCGCAAGTTTCATAAAAAAACATCCTTTTTTTATTTTTCCACGGTCAACGCAGAATTTTTTTGAAAATGATTTTCGGCGTTTTCCTGCGTTTTTTCTTTGGCTTTTTGTTTGGCTAATTTTTTGAGTTTTTCCGCCTTTTCTTCTTTTTCGCGCAGTTGGCGCGCTTGTTTAAATTCAAAACGTTCGCGGGCAATTTGCGCCGCTTTTTGTTCTACATCCTTTGCCCAAATTTCGCTTTTGGCAAAACGAAAATAATGCACCAGCGGAATGTTGGCGGGGCAAACATAAGCGCAACAACCGCATTCCATACATTCAAAAAGGTTGAAGTCGCGCGCCGAATCCAAATTTTTGGCGCGCGATGCCCAATACATCGCATAAGGTTGCAATTCATTGGGGCAAACATTGGCGCATTGCGTGCAACGAATGCACGGCATTTCCAATGGTTTTGGTGGAATTAAATTGGCGTTGGCGGCAATCAAACAATTTGTTGTTTTCAAAATGCCCGCGGCGGTGTTTTTAACCAAAAAACCCATCATCGGCCCGCCATGCAAAATGCCTTGCGCGCTTTGCTTGACTTGGGCGTGTTTTAAAACAAAATCAATGGGCGTGCCAATTAAAACTTCAAAATTGCCAGCGTTTGCCACATCGCCGGTGATGGTAACAATTCGGCTGATGACTGGCTCGCCCAAAAAAGCGCGGTAAAGGCTATAAACCGTGGCAACGTTAAAAACTTGCACGCCTTTGGAAGTGGCGCGTTGGGAGGCGGCAATTTTTTTGCCTGTTAGCAAAAACGCCAAATGCTTGGCATCGCCCGATGGATAAAGCGTTGGCACGCGGTGGATTTCAATGTTTGCTTTTAAATGGCCAATTGCTTGTTGCAATGCCAACTCGGCTTGCGGTTTGTTGTCTTCAATGCCGATTAAAACGCGTTTTGGCTTTAAATGTTCGGCTAATAAAACAATGCCGCGGATAATATCGTGCGCGCGTTCACGCATTAAGCGGTCATCCGAGGTTGCCAAAGGTTCGCATTCTGCCGCGTTGATGATGATTTCATCCAGATTTTCTTTGAGCTTGCCATTCATTGGAAAACCTGCGCCGCCCATACCGATAACGCCGTTTTCTTGCAAAAACAAGGCAAAATCGTGGGTATTTTCAAATTTTTCCACGGTTGACCGTGGATTTTTTTCAAGCATTAAATCTTCAAAATCGCTTTTTAAAACAATGCTTGGCACCGCCAAGCCAGACGGATGCGCGTGGGCATACAAGCCAATTTTTTCAATAACGCCGGAGGTTGGCGCGTGGATGGCAGCGGAAATCCAACCATCGGCGCGCGCCAATAGTTGATTTTTAAAAACACGTTCACCCTCCACAACAATGGGTTTGGCGGCATTTCCAGCGCCTTGCGACAAACTTAACACCAAGCGTTCTGGAATGGGCATTTTTTGAATGCTGCCAACATTGGACAAATCCTTGCCTTCAAAAGGATGCACGCCGCCGTGGAATTTCATTGTGGCGACTCCACGGGCATTGGAACAATAGGAATCACCAATTTTTCGCTTGGGTGCTTCCATTTCCACGTGCGCTCGGTTACAGCAATGGGTTTCATTTGAATACATTCCACCGGGCAAGGTTTCACACACAATTCGCAACCGGTGCATAAGTCGCTCACCACCGTGTGCATTTGTTTGGCAGCGCCGATGATGGCTTCCACCGGACAAGCTTGAATGCACAAGGTGCAACCGATACAGGTTTGTTCGTCAATGTGCGCCACTTGTTTGGGTTTTTCGCAAACTGCGGATAATTGAGAAGCATCGCGCCCTAATAATTCGGCAATGCGTTGCATACCATCGACTCCTCCGGGCGGGCACAAATTAATTTCCGCCTCGCCTTTGATAATGGCTTCGGCATAAGGTTTGCAACCGGCAAAACCGCATTGTCCGCATTGGGTTTGCGGCAAAATGGCATTGACTTGTTCAATTAAAGGGTCGCCTTCCACTTTAAAACGCACGGCGGAAAAACCAAGCGCAGTGCCCAAAACAATGGCGCCCAAGGACATAATGCCGATGGCAATTAAAATGGCGCTCATTGGTATTTGTCCAATCCGGCAAAACCCATAAAGGCTAGTGCCATTAAACCGGCGGTAATCATTGCAATGGCAGAACCTTGAAAATAACGCGGCACATCGGCGCCTTCAATGCGTTCGCGAATGCCGGCAAAAAGCACCATCACCAAAGAAAATCCCAAAGCCGAACCAAAACCAAACAAAAGCGATTCCAAAAAACGATAATCGTGCGCAATATTCAAAAGCGGCACGCCCAAAACGGCGCAGTTGGTTGTAATGAGCGGCAAATAAATGCCCAAAGTTTGTTGCAACACGGGGGAAGTTTTGGCAATGATCATTTCCGTTAATTGCACAATGGCGGCAATGGTAACAATAAACGCAATGGTGCGCAGGTATTCCAAATCAAAAGGGGTGAGCAAATAATGGTCAATCACAAAACTAGCGCCTGTTGCCACGGTTAAAACAAATGTGGTTGCCGCGCCCATACCATAAGCGGTTTCAATTTTTTTGGAGACGCCCATAAACGGGCACAATCCCAAAATTTTGACCAAAACCACGTTATTAACCAACACGGCGGACAGCACAATAAACAAATAACTCATCGCAAATTTTCCAAAGCGCGCCGACATTCGGCAATGAACACAGGACCTTTGAAAACAAATCCAGAATAAAGTTGCACCAGTTGGGCGCCGTTTTGGATTTTTTCTTGGGCATCTTCGCCGGAAAAAATGCCGCCTACGCCAATAATGGGCAAAGCGCCATCCAAAGATTTTGCCAATGTTTTTTGAATGTTTAAGGCTTTTTCTTTTAAAGGTTTGCCGGATAATCCGCCGATTTCATTTTTCCACGGTGAACTTAAAATTTTTTCACGATTCAACGTGGTATTGGTGGCAATCACGCCATCCATTTGGTGTTTGATTAAATTGTGCGCAATGTTTTCAACTTCTTCATCGGTTAAATCGGGCGCAATTTTGATGAAAATCGGCGTGTATTTGCCGCATTGGTCTGCCAGTTGTTGTTGCGTTGCTTTTAAGTTTTTTAAAAGAAGGTCAAGCGATTCGCCCGCTTGCAAAGTGCGCAAATTTTTGGTGTTGGGCGAGGAAATATTCACCGCCACATAATGCGCTGTTTGGTAAGCTTTTTTTAAACCGATTAAATAATCATCCACGGCGTTTTCAATGGGCGTTGCCGCATTTTTGCCGATATTGATTCCGATAATGCCGCCGTTTTGGTAAAACTTTGATTGTTGAATACGCTGAATCAAGGCATCCACGCCATCGTTATTAAAACCCATGCGGTTAATAATGGCACCTTCTTTTTTTAAACGAAACAAACGTGGTTTGGGATTGCCCGCTTGCGCTTGGGGCGTGACGGTTCCCAATTCCAAAAAACCAAAACCCAAAGCGCCAAGCGCATCAATGGCAATGCCGTTTTTGTCCATGCCAGCCGCCAAGCCAACTGGATTAGGAAAAGTAATGCCGGCGATTTTAACGGGATGGCTGGGCACGTTGTTGTCAATCAACCAATTTAAAGCGCCGATTTTTTGCAACAACGCCATTGCCTGCAAACTGCAATTGTGCGCTGTTTCAGGGTTGAGTAAAAAAAGAAGTGGGCGAATAAGGTCATAAAGCATAGCGAATTATTTTAAGATAAAAGCAGCGATTTTTTTAATGTTCAAGCGTTAAAATTGCGTTTTTCCACGGTCAACCGCCTATTTTTTTCAAAAATGAAGCACTTTTATTTTCGCCCCAAATTGTTGGAATGTTTAACCGATTACAACGCGGCGCAATTGGGCAAAGACATTGCCGCTGGCATCACCGTGGGCGTTTTGGCATTGCCTTTGGCAATGGCGTTTGCCATTGCTTCGGGCGCTTCCCCTTCTGCTGGCATTTGGACAGCCATTGTGGCAGGATTTTTAATTTCTTTATTCGGCGGCTCGCGCGTGCAAATTGGCGGACCAACGGGCGCTTTTATTCCCATTGTTTATGGAATCATCGCTTCCCAAGGTTATGGCGGTTTGTTGGTGGCCACGTTTTTGTCGGGCATTTTGTTGCTTTTAATGGGCATTAGCCGATTAGGCCAACTGATTCGTTTTATTCCCATTGCGGTTGTTTTGGGTTTTACCAACGGCATTGCGGTGGTGATTTTTTTGGCACAAGTCAAAGATTTTTTGGGTTTAAAAATAGAAAAACTGCCTGCGGAATTTTTTGAAAAAATGCAGGTTTTAATTGCCCATTTGCCAACTTTTGATTCAACCACGCTGCTACTTTCATCGTTTAGTTTGGCGTTTTTGGCGGTTTATCCGTGGGCAACACGCAGAATTTATTTTTTGCGTTTTTTAAAAAACATTCCCGCGCCGCTTTTAATTTTGGTAATTGGAACGTTGCTTAGCGCCATTTTTCATTTGCCGGTGGAGACCATCGGTTCGCGCTTTGGCGGCATTCCGCAGGAATTTCCTGCTTTTGGCTTGCCTTCTATTGCGTTGAGCAATCTTGGAGCTTTAATTTCACCAGCCATTACGTTGGCGCTCTTGGGTTCTATTGAATCGCTTTTGTCGGCGCGCGTGGCGGATGGACAAATTGAAGACAAACACGACCCCAACCAAGAACTCATCGCACAAGGTTTGGCAAATATCGCCGCACCTTTTTTTGGCGGATTTGCCGCAACCGGTGCTATTGCCCGCACCACAACAAATGTGAAAGCCGGCGGCAGAACGCCTATTTCTGGAATGGTGCATGCCGTTGTTTTGTTGTTGATTGTGTTGGTTTTGGCGCCGCTTGCCGATTTTGTGCCGCTTGCCACGCTTTCTGCCATTGTGATGATGACCGCCATCAATATGGGTTTGTGGCGCGAATTGTCGCGTTTGAAGCGTTTTCCTTATGCTTACCGCATTATTTTGTGGAGCACATTTTTATTAACCGTGTTGTTTGATTTAACCATTGCGGTTGAATTGGGAATGGTTTTGGCGTGCCTTTATTTTATTTATTCGTCATCCAAACTCACGCACTTTGAAACAATCAACTTAAACGGCAAATTACCAAAAGATTTGGAAAACCGCGTTGCCGCCAATAGCCTTTATGGTTCCTTATTTTTTGGCGCAACCGGCACATTGGAAGATTCTTTAACCCATTTGCCCGATGTTTTAATTTTGGATTTGGAGCATTTGGTGCAAATTGACACCTCTGGTTTGGAGGCTTTGCGGGGATTAAATCGGCGTTTGACGGCGCGGCGCAAAACCTTGATTTTGTGCAATATGCACGGCCAGCCGCGTTTGTTTTTGCGCCGTTCGGGTTTTATTGCGCAATTGGGTGCCGCCAATGCCAGCCACAATTTAAACGCCGCTTTGGCACGCGCCGAATTTTTATTAAAAACCTAAAAATCCACGGTAAACCATTATTTTTTTTGAAAAAAATACTCGGTTTACCGTGGAAAATCATAAAATGGCGATTTTTTAAAACTTTTGAAAGTTTTTTATGGCGTTTTTTTTCCAAGATATTATTCTCACCTTGCAAAATTATTGGGCAAAGGAACAATGCGCCCTTTTGCAACCTTATGATATGGAAG
>ULYQ01032812.1_pt1 | contig 20496 bp, 18 predicted proteins | sample 1962271 | NCBI WGS metagenome assembly ULYQ01 (sample SAMEA4835865, study PRJEB28245) | human gut metagenome | biome: gut microbiome; material: fecal sample | place: Denmark | collected 2008
TTAGAACTTGCTTTGACAGTTTGTGGATTCATACCGATGTATGAAATCTCCAACTTAGCATCAGCAGGAACATTCAAAGAGAAGTTTCCATCGATGTCGGTTACTGTACCAGTCTTAGAACCTATTATCCTGACTGATGCGCCAACTACAGGCTCACCATCATCTGAAGAGGTAACTTTACCAGTAACGGATGTTTGAGCAAAGGCTACTCCACAACTGAGAATTGCCCCCCCCATCAACATTGCGATTCTTTTCATCATAATCTCTCTCGTTTTGATAAAATTTATAAATTAACTATAATCGGCTGCAAAATTATAATTTATTTCGGATATTTGCAAATATTTTGTTATAAAAATGCAATTACTTGGCAAAAATATATGGTTTTAGTAAGGAATAGCACATTTCTGCTTACTATTTGTTACGATTTTCGCCTTATACACACCAAAGTTGTATAAGGCGAAAATGAATCTCATTCAAACAAATCATCCAGCAAAACTTCATCATTTACAATGCCTGAATGTTTGTTCTGCAATACTCCATAGGTGGTAACCATGGTGATGCGGGTGCTGCATCTGGTCATGGTTTCTGCCAGGAAAATAGACATGCGTTCTCTCAATTTCTGCTCATAACCTTTATCAATAGCATACATGCCTGAAGAAAACTTCATTTCACAAAGGTTGATATTATGGTCGGCACGCTCTATCACCAAGTCGATTTGCGTATTCTGTTCGGGTTGCCTGCTACGCCAAGCACTTGCATCATTGAGAATTCTATCTATCCCTAAAGCCTTCTTGATTTCATCCAAATGCAGTAGGCAGAGAAGTTCAAAACTGAAGCCTTGCCAACTTGACACCTGAGGCGTAGATGAAAGATGAGTCCAACGAAGACTGTCTTTCGTATCTATTCCATTCACATATTTATAATAAAATAAGGTATAAAAATCCTTGATGCGATAGATTGCATTGTTCTTGGCATTGCCGTAACGGGCATAAGAAAAGATGAAATCACACTGTTCCAAATCAGACAGAATCTTAGAAAGTGCAGCTCCACCCAATTTAGTTTTCTCGTTGATTTCCTTTCTGGTAAATCCCTCTTTCCGTTCGGTCAGCATCCTGATGACTGCAAGATAGTTGTCTGGACGTTTGAACAAGGTGGAATACAATTCATTATATTCGGTTCGCAGCATGGCATGAGCATCTGCAAAGAAAAGTTCGTCAATATTGCCCAATAGGGAGAGTTTGGGATTGAGCAATGTCAGATAAAAGGGAATACCGCCCAATATCATGTAGCATTGGGCTATCTGATAACGGTTCCATCCAAAATGCTTTTCATCCAGATATTGCTCCATCTCACTCAGTTTAAAAGGACGAAGATAAATTTTTTGGGTAATGCGGTTGAAAAGTCCACCCTGATTATGCAGGAGTTTGTCCACCATCCATGATGTGGCAGATCCGCAAGCCACCAATACAATATCATCACGCATGTTGGCCCATCCATTCCAGAAGTTTTCCAATGCCGATACGAAATCTGATTTAGGTGTATCCATCCAAGGCATTTCGTCAAAAAAAACAACTTTTTTTCCTGGAATGTTGTAAGTTTCTAATAATCTTTGCAAAGCATCAAACGCTTCTGTCCAGTTTTTCAGCTGTGGAACAAAAGTTGAATGAGAATAGCACATCAGTTCTTTAGCAAACTCGGCCAATTGTTGTTCACGTCTCATTTCATGTTTTCCTACAAATGAGAAAGCATAGTTGTCCTTGAAAAAACGTCTTACCAAAAACGTTTTTCCTATACGCCTACGACCATAGACGACTACAAATTCAGAGCGTTCAGACTCCATACAAGCCTGAAGTTTAGCCTGTTCAAGCTTTCTTCCTATCAGTTTATCCATAAGCTAAAAATCTAATAACTTGCCAAAATTACAAAAAATAATCGATTTTGGCAAGTTATCCAATCTAATAACTTGCCAAAATTGAGTTTTTTTAAAGGTTTTGGCAAGTTATCGAAGAAAAAGAAAACGTTTACATCACTTTTTATCGAAAAAGCTTGCTTATATTGCACATTTTTCGTAATTTTGCGCACGATTTCAACGGCAAGGTAAGACAGACGGTCTTATACCTTATTATATATAAGAAGGAAAGCCGTTATTATTAAACAAAAGTATTAAGATAACAATGACTCACAATTTGTTAAAAGGCAAGCGTGGCATCATCTTCGGTGCACTCAATGAGGAATCTATCGCTTGGAAAGTAGCCGAAAAGGCTGCTGAGGAAGGTGCAACTATCGCACTCAGTAACACAGCTATGGCCCTTCGCATGGGTACTCTCGACAAGCTCGCTGAACAAATCAACGCCCCTATCATCGCAGCTGATGCGACCAGCGTTGAAGATTTGGAAAAAGTATTCATTGAGGCTCAGGAGAAACTCGGTGGCAAAATCGACTTCGTGCTCCACTCTGTTGCTATGAGCCCTAACGTACGCAAGCACCGTACTTACGATGATCTCGATTACAATTTCCTGAATAAGACTCTGGATATTTCTGCTATCTCTTTCCACAAGATGTTGCAGGTAGCCAAGAAGCTCGACGCCATCAACGAGTGGGGTTCTGTAGTAGCCCTTACCTACGTGGCTTCTCAGCGTACCTTCTTCGGTTACAACGATATGGCTGACGCTAAGAGCATGCTCGAAAGCATCGCCCGCAGTTTCGGTTACATCTACGGACGCGAGAAGCACGTACGTATCAATACCATCTCTCAGAGCCCTACTGCTACTACAGCTGGTAAGGGAATCAAGGACATCGAGAACATGATGGACTTCGCTGATAAGATGTCTCCTCTCGGAAATGCTATCGCTGAGGATTGCGCTAACTACTGCGTGATGATGTTCTCTGACTTCACCCGCAAGGTAACCATGCAGAACCTCTTCCACGATGGTGGTTTCTCATCAATGGGTATGAGCCTCCGTGCCATGAACCAGTATGCCAAGGATCTGGCTCCTTATGAGGACGAGAACGGTAAGGTTATCTACGGATAATCCAGACCTTTCAGACCATAGACTCATCCTGCACGATAGACATTAGTATATGAATATCAAGGAAAAATATAACCAGATAGACCTCGCCAAGCGTCAGAAACTTGGCGAGGTCGTCCGTTTTGCAATCGTGGGTGGTATTGCTACCGTCCTGCAATACGTCATTTATCTTGCAGCCATGCCGCTGCTGGCAAACCTTATCCCTGCATTGGGAAACAGCGACCACACACTGGCTACTGTTGCCAACACACTGGCTTATATTCTCAGTTTCATCTTCAACTTCATTGCAAGCACCCGCTACACCTTCAAAGTGAAAGCCAATGCCAAGCGAGGGGCTGGTTTCACTTTCTCACATATCGTGAACTACAGTATGCAGACACTCTTCCTCAACCTCTTTGTTGGTTTGGGATTAGCCAAACAGATGGCCATGATTCCTACGCTCTGCATCTGCATACCGGTAAACTTTCTACTGGTAAGATTCTTTCTCAAGAAATAATAGCTATTCATGAAAAAAGTATTCGATATTTTCCGCATCAAGGGAGAGGAAAAATGGTCGGCCATCATAGCGCTGTTCGTTTCCATCGTCCTCAATGCGCTGACCATCATCAAGTACAACAACCAGTTTTCCCAACTCTCGGAAAACTACCACAAGCTCTTTGTCAAGGCCTTCCATGTAGCTGGTTTTGACCCACTTACCTATGCGGCAGTTTCGCAGTGGAACACGGAATATAATGTCTATCGCCATCCACTGCTGGCATTTTTCATGTACATTCCCAACCAGATCAACCAGGGACTGATAATGCTGACGGGCTATAACTGCGTGCAATACATCGTGGGAGCTATTCTCGTATTCTGCGCTTTCTACTCCTTCATCTTCCTCTACAGAATATTCAGGGAAGTGATCGGTACAGAGCGCAGGGATGCCAATCTGCTTTCAGCATTCTACTTCTCGTTTGCATACGTCATGGTGTCGGCGATGGTGCCCGACCATTTCATCATGTCGATGATGATATTGCTCACCACGCTCTACATCACGGGTGTCTGCATCAAAAAGGGAAGAAAGCTCACCATTTGGCAAACGGTTCTCCTCTTCCTCTTTACGGCAGGAGTTTCGCTCAACAACGGACTGAAGACATACCTCGCCGCCCTCTTTACCAATGGCAAGCACTTCTTCCGCATCAAATACTTCCTCTTAGGAGTCATTCTGCCTTCGGCTGTCATCTGGGGATTTGCACGTTGGGAATACCGCACCTTCGTATGGCCTAAGGAAATGGCACGCAAGGAAATCAAGATGAAGAAAGACAAGGAAGCCCGAGAAAAGCTCATGCAGCAATACAAGGATACTGCCCAGGTAAAAGATTCAGCTGACGTGGCTATTGCCGTGAAGAAAATCGTGAAACAGAAAGCACGCGACAAATATGTAAGAGACCATAAGCAGATATGGAACAAGAACAAGGGAAAACCGATTGCCAAGGGAGAATTCAGCAGTTGGACAGACATCTCGACTTCAAGGAGTGAGACCATGGTGGAAAACTTCTTCGGAGAAGCCATCATGCTGCATCAGAATCATCTGCTGGGCGATGTTCTCCGTGACCGACCAGTCATCGTAAAATACAAATCGCCAGTCAACTACGTCGTGGAAGGAATCATCGTTATTCTGTTTATCCTCGGACTCATTGCTGGCAGGAAGTCACGTTTTCTGTGGCTCACGATGATGTTCTTCCTCTTCGATTTTGCTCTACACATCGGTTTGGGATTCGGCATCAATGAGGTTTACATCATGACAGCCCATTATATGTATGCTCTCCCTATCGCTATCGGCTTTCTGGTGGAAAAAGCAGGAACCCGATATCAGGCAGATGTGGAAAAAGATGGATACCTGTCTGGAAAAAGGCGTTCCGGGAATTGGCAAACATGGGGACTCCGAGGATTGCTCCTCGCCCTCACACTCTATCTATGGATAAGCAACGGCTATCTGCTGGTTAATTATATGATAGGTTAAGGCTGGGAAACGAAAAATGAAGGGGCAAATAAGAATCGCTCCACGAATGCCCTAAGAAAAAAGGAAAGAATAAGAGGAAAAAGGGACGAGGAATCCCCAAAAAGAAAATAAAGATGGGTAAAGGAAACTCTCAACTGAAAGTTTCCTTTACCCATTTTATGATTTCCCGATCTTTCAAGTCAAACTTGCGGGCGAAAAGGCGATTGGAATGCAGAAGTTCTTCTTTATCTGCCGATGTCCAGACATAAGGATTGCCCCGTTTCCAGTCTATCAGTCGCATACACCCCTCATATTCATCTGTTTCAGAATACAATGCCTGTCGGAATTCCGGATGATTCCATACTAAGGTCTGCAGGAAGAACTCATCGGGACAGAAAGTGAAATTGAATCGGCTGAGTACAAACGCCTTCTGGCTGACCACATACTCAGCACACTTCTGTGTGATACTTACCCAGTTGGCTCCCTTGGCAAAATCCATTTTCGAGCGGTGAACAAAAGGCATCAGGCAGAGCGAAAGATACTTATTGATGCGCCTGGTAATTCCATTGAACCAGCCCCATCTGGTGCGTGTATAGCGAGTAAGAAGCCAGCATCTCATCATCTTGCGGCGGCAATCCCACTCAAATTCTTCACCACGATTGATGCCCACAAACTCCTTGCCTCTGTGCTCATGGAAGAACTGGTGGATTTCATCCTGCGTCTTGATAGGCAAATCCTGTCCGCTAAGAATATGATAATACTCGTATGATCCATACTTCAAAGCCTCTTCAAGCAAAGCATATTCAGTTCGAATTTGACTGAGATTACCCCAACGCACATCCACCCGATGTTCCAAAACAAAAAGGCGAGCCTTGGAGGTGAACATAGGATGGTTTGCGAGCATATTAGACTTGAGATCAATATGCAGGAAAATATCGTTGCGCTCATCATCCAACATGGAAACTAACGTCTGCAGAATTTCCAGGTTATTGTGAGCCATTATCAAAAAAGCATGTTTCATCATATTCTATATTATTATTCAGAAAAACACACGGTATCAACCAGAAATAAATTCTAACTGTACGGTTGAAAAATGTTCCCATATGCTACTGCATCAGCAAAGTAAGTACTACTATCCGCGATGACATAACAACCAGTCTTGACAGTGCGCCTGATACCAATACAATCGCAAAGATACATTAAATCAGAGAGAACACAAAACAAAAACATGTTTTTTACATAAAATCACACAAAATAAAACCTATCATTTTGAATATTCAAAAAAAACAATTACTTTTGCAAGATAAAGAAATCGTTTCAACAAAAAACATATTCAAGAATAAACAATAATATTCAAGGATGAACAATATATTCAAGATTAAGAAAGAAGAAAGGCTCTTTGCGCTCGTAGCCTTCCTGCTCATTGTTGCCTTCAACGTGCTGATGGTAACCTACCACTATGCAGATTTCAGCAAGAATGGAAATGTAGGTTACTGGACCATCTTTACCAAAAATTTCCAGGTATCGGGGTTCGACCCATATACTTATCTCACACTCTCCAAATGGAAAGTGTATTATACGGAATACAGGCATCCGATGCTTCCCTTCTTTCTCTATCCTTTGACGATGCTTAATGAATGGCTGATGGAACTGACTTCCAGGAATTGCGCCACTACCATCGTGGCTGTGATGATGACTTTCCTGGGCACCTATTCCACGATTTTCATACGAAGGATTTTCAGGGAGATCATGCAACTGAAGGCTGCCGACAGTAATCTGCTCACATTCCTGCTCTTTTCCTTCGCCTACGTTCTGCTGGTTACTTTCGTAGATGATCACTTCGGAATGTCACTCTTTTTCCTGTCGATGACGCTTTATCTGGCAGGTCGCCAGCAACAGCAGCACCAAGGAATGCCCTGGTGGCAATGCGCCCTTCTTTTCTTCTTTACGGCAGGAATCACACTCAGCAATGGAGCCAAGACCTTCCTTGCCGCCCTTTTCACCAACGGCAAGAAACTTTTCCGTCCGAAATATCTGGCGTTAGGAATTATCCTGCCTACACTGCTGATAGGAGCTGCAGGAATTTATCAGAACCGCGCCTTCATTATTCCCAACCGTCAGGAAGGTTTGCGCCTGGTACAGAAAAAGGCTGCCAAGGACAGTACTTTCAGAGCAAAAATGGCACAGAAAGAGGCTCATGATAAGGAAATTGCCGGCAAGAACATTCAGCAGAAAGGCATGCTGAAATGGGCTGACATGTCGGTTTCCCGCTTTGAATCACTGATAGAAAATGTATTCGGCGAATCGCTGATGCTGCACAAGGAACATCTGCTGGAGGATATTCATAGTCATAGACCGATATTCGTTAAATACCAGACTCCTATACCTTATATAATAGAACTGGCAATCGTAGCCCTACTGATTACGGGGCTATGGTTGGGCAGACGTTCCCCATTCCTGTGGCTCACTGGTTCTTGGGTGCTCTGCGATGCTTTCATCCATCTGGTAATGGGATTCGGACTGAATGAAGTTTACATCATGGCAGCCCACTGGGCTTTCATCATCCCTATTGCCATCGGATATATTCTCAAGCAAGGCAAGGAAAAATATACCAAGTTCTTGCGCCCGGCATTGGCAATCTTAGCCATCTTCCTATTCTTCTACAACAGTACACTGATTTTCGACTATCTTACAAGATAGAAAGTAGAAGTGAATCAGGAAAAAAGAAGATAATATCAATATTCAAAAAGAAGAAAAGCGTATGCTAACGGTCAGTATCCTGACTCCTGTCTATGGAGTAGAAAAATATATCGAACAATGTGCCCGCTCATTGTTCGGGCAGTCGTATGCACAAATCGAATACATATTTGTGGACGACTGTACGCCCGACCGCAGTATCTCCATTCTGGAATCTCTCATCCAAGAATATCCAGAAAGGGCTTCGCAGATACGCATCATCCATCATGAGAAAAATAGGGGCGTGGGAGCGGCAAGACAAAACGCACTCATGGCTGCACACGGCGACTACATCATGTTTGTAGATAGTGACGACTTCCTGCCTGAAAATGCAGTGGAAAAACTGATAGAAAATACAAAGGGACAGACAGGTCTGACGGAAAATACGCAAGGACAGGCTGACCTGATAGACGGAAGCTACTGCGAATGGAACAGCGGAAAGGCCTCAGAACCTCAAAGACCCTTTACTGAAAATGGAGAGGTGTTCCTCAAAATGCTCATCTGCCAGAACATCATCACAAACCGGTTATGGGGAAGACTCTACAGACGACAGATGATCATGGAACATGAAATCTTCTTTGAAGAAGGAATCAACTATGCAGAAGATCTCTTCTGGAATGCCCAATTTCTCTATCATTCCATTCAGGACAAGAGGACTGCAAACAACGCAAGCCCACAGACAAGAGAAGTTGGAAATCATAAAGTTGGAAGCAAAAAAAATGGAAACCACAAGGTCTGCATCAATGATGTAGTCTATTATTATCGTACAGATAATATCAATTCCTACAATCACAACATATCCGAGAAGAATCTTCTTTCGTATTTCAAATCCACCAGACATCTGATAGATTTCTTTGAGAAATATGACACGGCAAACACTTACCGGAGAGCCATTGACATCGGTGTAGTAAATGCTTACCGCTGGGCAAGAAATGCCAAGGTCAGTCTGGCTCAAGTAGATAAAAGCCTGAACTATATCCCCCACAGTCACATTATCCGGCTCGTCATCCAACTCATCAAATGGGGTATTCCGGCAAACTGCGTCAATCTCCTCTATCTCTCATACAGAAGATTGTTGGGAACAAAATAGGATTTACAGAAATACCAGACAATCAGGAAATAGATTCCGCAGGAAATTCAAATTACGATTTCTTGCGGAATTTACCTTCCGTAAATGCCAGACATTCTTCTAAAATCTGCACTTTCAGTAACTTCATGATGCAGAAATAGATGGCAGCAGAAATTACCAGACGAACCAGAAGCAGGAGATAGATGTTCTCCAGCCAACGGGTAAGCAGATAGGTTACTCCCATAGTGAATGCCGCACAGAGCATAAAAGGCAAAATATCCTTGGCAACATCTAGAAACCTCAAACCCGTAATGCGCTTAATCATTGCCTGCCACACTACCAGCCAACCTATAATAAATAAGGTATAGGCAACAACCATCATCTGAATGCCATACTGATGGCAGAAAAGCACCAAAGCTAACAAACCGATGACCTGCCCCAGATTGCACCACATATAGACATCCGACCTGCCACGGCTGATGGCAAGATTCTGGTAAAGCGTATAAACAGGCATAAAAGCTCCGCTTATGCAGAGAATCTGCAGCAGAGGCACACTGGCTATCCATTTCTCATGAATCGTGATGAGGATGAATTCCCGAGAAACCAAAGTAAGACCAAACATCAACGGGAAAGAAAGGAATGCAGTAAAACGTAGCATCTTGCGAAACACCATCATTTCTCTGTTCTGATCATCACGAATAGAAGAAAGTACAGGTTGTGCAATCTGTCCCACCGTATTGGCCACAAACGAGTTGGCCTTCGTATCCCAATTATAGGCCTGAGAATAGTTGCCCACATCATTGATAGGATAAAAACGACCGAAGACAAAAGTAAGCACATTGGTACTCACCGTATTGATGATATTGGTAACCAGAAGTTTGACACTGAATCCGAACATCTTCCTGACAGGTCCGAAATCTATCTGGAAATTAGGACGCCAGCCCGTATAATAATATCTTCCGATATTCAGCACAAGGATAAAAATCACCTGTTGCCAGGCAAGACTCCAATAAGCCATTTGATTGAAAGCCAGCACCAGACCTACAATATTAGAACAGATCAGTGCCATGAAATTCACAATGGTAATTTCCTTGTTCATCATGTTTTTCATCATATAGCCATTCTGGGCAATACCGAAAGAGGAGATGAAGAAACTTAAAAAGACAAAACGGGACAGGGAGGTAAGACAAGGCTGATGAAAGAAATCAGCAATCAATGGCGCACAGAAAAACAACACCACATACATGGTGAGACTTACGAGCACATTAAACCAGAATACGGAATTGTAGTCATTGTGGGTAGGTTGCTTGATGTTGACAAGGGCTTGCGTAAAGCCACTGCTCTGCAAATTACCTGCAATGAGTGTAAAGATGGTAAGAATGCCGATGATTCCATAATCGGCTGGAGTAAGCAATCGGGCCAGGAATATTCCGAAAAGAATATTCAGTATCTGCGTGGAACCACTGTTCATAGCTCCCCAAAACAATCCCTTGGCTGTCTTTTCCTTCAATGTTTCTGCCATTTTTTCTTTTTTATTGCAAAAGTAGCACAAATAGTTTGAAGTTCAAAACTTTTTGCTTACTTTTGCAACCATAAATACAAAAAACATGGAGATAAAAAGCATCAAAAAGGAATGGAATGCCACGATTCTCGACATATTGAAGGCATTCATGGAAATCTGCAAGACTCACAACCTCAGATATTATTGCTGCGCTGGTACTGCCATCGGAGCTGCACGCCATCATGGAATGATTCCGTGGGACGATGACATTGATGTACTGATGCCGCGCCCGGATTACGACCGATTATTAGAGATTGCCAAGAAAGAAGATTTTGGCAAATATGAGGTTGTGACTCCTTATAATAATGAATCCTACCCGCTCTACTTCTCCAAACTTGTCAATCGGGAAACCACTCTCATCGAGGAGAAAGAACGTCCTTGCATCATCGGACTCTATGTGGATATTTTCCCATTGGATGCTACGGATGATGATCTGGAGACAGCAAAAGCCTTGTATCGCAAGTACTCCAAAACCATCAACCGCCTGAACGCAGTCACTACCCACAACACTTTCGGAGAATACCTTTCCCTGCTCCTTCACAAGGAAACCTGGGGACGTTTTGCCATCAAGACCTTAGCGTTTTTCTTCAGAAGCCGATTGCGCCACCGTCTGATCAGCCAAATGGACGAGATGAGTCATCGCTATGATTTCGATACGGCAAAAAATGTACTGGTCAACACCGGTTCGTATCATTATAAGGAAATCTTCCCGAAAGCCTGGCTTGGCAAGGGTAAGGAGTTTCCTTTCGAGGACACCACCGTACTGTTACCAGAGGAAGCCGATAAATACCTGCGCCATTTCTTTGGAGACTACATGCAGTTCCCTCCTGTAGAACAGCGGGTTGAAAAACACCTGCGCTATTATCTCAATATGGAAAAGAGAGAAAGCTGGGACGAAATCAAAAAGAAACTTTCAGTAAAAGAGTAAGGGGGCTTGGACTTATGACACCATCTCACTGCTTAGAAGAAGAATGGCTGCCAGCAGAACACTCCGCCAAAGTATGCTCAAAACCCTGTTCTACATCAAACAAGGGTTTCCAGCCCAAAGCCTTCAGTTTATCAGTATTAAACGTAGCCTTGGTAATAGGAGTTGTATTGCCCTGCAAAGCATCCTCGGGAATATCAAATACGACCTTACGATGCGCCTTTCCAGCAATCAACTCTGCCAATTGACGAATGGAGATATTGGACTCCGAGTGTGCCACATTGTAGGCATTTCCTTTCTCTCCATCCATCAGAAGACGCAAAATAGCATGAGCAGCATCCACAACATAGAGCCAGGAGCGGAATGCCTCACCCTTACTTTTCAGAACAATATCCTCTCCTCTCAATACATTTCTGATGAATTGAGCAAATACACGGTTGTCACTTTCGGTAAATCCAGGACCGTAAGTATGGCTCAAACGGGCAATAACCACATCTGCATGATATTCTTCGACATAAGACATGCACAGAGTTTCAGCAGCACGTTTGGATGAAGGGTAACAGGCACGAACAGAGGCGCAATCCACATATCCGCTGCTCATCTCTGTAAATTCAGAGCCATCACCCTCACCGTAAATTTCGCCAGAAGAAACATACACCATCCTACGCATACCATGTTCCAGTCCATATTCCATCAGATGAGAAACTCCATTGATATTGGCCTTCATGACCTCCACAGGTTTCAGTTTGAAGAAATTAGGGCTGGCATTACTGGCAGCATCAATGATATAATCCACCCTTTCCAATAAGTAACTGCAAGCTTTTTCATTGGTCTGTCCCTCCAGGTTTTCCTGCATCGTCTGCGTCACATCCATCTCAATGAAGGAGAAACAATCATCCTCCCAATAGGCAGCAAACTTCTGTTTTGCCCGATTGCGATTACGTCCAGAAGCAATAACCTGATAGCATTTATCCGGATTTTGCATCAGAACATCCACAATGCAACTTCCTATCAACCCCGTAGCTCCAACAACCAAAATACGGGAACCACGAAGGCGCTCCAGATTCAATCCGTCAGAAAAGAGTCTCCTTATATCATGATTATAAGGAGAATAATCTGAATTAGGAGAATGACCTGAAAAAGATGAATGTTCTACCATAAACTATTTGTTTACATTTTTTAATCTATTAAATCTACTGACATTAAATCCGTATCAACCCATTGAATCTACAACATCCCATAAAATCTACTTCAACCAAGATTCAGGCTGAACCTTCATCAAAGCTTTCAAGATTTCGAGGTCTTCTATGGTTGTAATCTTGATATTCTTCTCAGAACCAGGAACAACATGCATTTGTCTGCCACCAAGTTCTGCCATCAAGGTACAGGAAGCCACAGAATTGACAATGCCTTTCGCCATTGCCTCCTCATGTGCAGCAATCAGATTGCCCAAGCGGAAGGTTTGAGGAGTCTGAGTACGGATCAACTTGTCACGTGGAATACTTGTAGTCGATGTAAATCCATCCTCACTCTCCAAGATAGCCTCACGACACTTGATGCCAGTTATTGCATATCCATATTTCTGACAAATAGCAATATTGGAAGAGATAATATCCTGTGAAAGTAGCGGACGAACCGCATCATGTACCAATATCAGGTCATCATCACAGCATCCAGCCTCTTTCAGACCATAAATACCATTATGAATGGATTCCTGACCATTATTACCACCAGGGAAAATCCATTTCAGCTTGGTAATATTAAACTGGTTGGCATAAGACTGCAAAACCGTTTCCCAACCAGCCAGACATACCACGGCAATACCCTGAATATCAGGATGTTTTTGGAAAGCCATCAGCGTATGGATAATAATCGGACAATTATCCACATGCATAAACTGCTTAGGAATGTCCTGACCCATTCTGTTACCAGAACCTCCTGCTATGATAAGTGCATAATTCATAACTTCTATATTTTTATATTATTTTTCAACTATTCTTGCTGGATTTCCCACAACCGTACAACCATCAGGCACATTCTGGAAAACTACGGCTCCAGCTCCAATAGTCACCTGATTACCAATATGAATACCTCCAAAAACCGTAGCTCCCGTATAGATTTTCACATCATCTCCAATGATAGGTCTTCCGCCTTTCCCATTGCCCAACGTCACCATCTGCAGACAATAGAAATTTTTGCCGATAGCCTCTGCATTGAGATACGTAGCATAAGCATGTTCCAGATGAGCACCCTCTCCGATGCGAGGACACCAGATATTCAATGTTCGCTCTGGAGGCAAGAGCCAAGAGATAAAGACCGAACGGTATTCGCCCAAACGGTAATAAAAAAGATTGCGAAAAGAGCGTTCACGTGTACACGCCTTGATAAAATTCAAGACAGAAGGCTTCTTGTCCTGCACTTGGCACAAATCGGCATCTATCTCCTTCTTATGAAGCAGATACAAGGCAATGTGCGGGAGCATTCTCACCGCAGATGCCGTCAGGATGATAGTTTGCGTTATTGGATTCATTTCTAATCTAAACTTAAGCGCAAAGGTAACATAATTCTTGTAAAATGCAAAATTATTAACTGCAAAATATGCATTTACAAGCACAAAATGGAGCAAGTTCTTGGTAGAAATACAAAAACATGGACAAGTTCAGACTTTATTTTCTAAAAAATGTGAACAGAAGATACAATTATCAAAGAAATAGCTTACCTTTACCCTCGATATTTCAACTAAAAACAGAATTCAGATGAAAAAGCAACATTTATCACTCATAACACTTGCCTTAGTAGCCAGCATCATGATGGGATGCAAAGCCAGTTCGACAAAGGCACAGGCTGCTAACGACATCAAGGAAGCACGGGCTGCTGATACGCTCGTAGTCAATACAGACAGTTGCATCCTGCAAGAAGGCAAAATAGTACAATGCGCCATCAGCGTTGATTACCCAACTGAGCCCAATGAGCTTTCAAAGAATATCAGAGCTATCCTCAACGAAGAATTAGCCAATCTGTATCTTGGAAGCATGAATGGAGATGAGATAGAAAAGCAGGAAAGCTACAAGGGTGATCTTGCCAACGGGAATTTGGTGATTGAAAAATACTGCAAGGACAATTTTGCCTATCTGAAAAGTCAGATGAAAGACCTCAAGGAAGCCGACCCACGTGCCAATGCAAATATGAGCTACGACATCAGGCTGAATAAGGAAGCAGAAACGGACAGTTATGTTACTTATCATTGCCTTTCGTATGCCTATCTTGCTGGTGCTCATGGCTCTACCTTCGAACGCTCATTCAATATCGTAAAGGCTACGGGTAAGAAACTGAGTCAGGTGGTAGATACGGCCAGGGTAAAGGACTTACAGCCGATTTTGCGCAAGGGAGTATTAAGTTACTTGAACCAACAGAGTGGGGATGAAAATCAAACAGCAAATGAAGAAAAGACAGGAAACGAAGGACTGAATGAAAATGAAGAACAAATAACAGATGCTCAGCTCAACGACTATCTGTTTATAGAAAACGGAATCATTCCTTTGCCTTCTTCCTCCCCATATCTGGCAAAAGACGGAGTACATTTTATCTATCAGCAATATGAAATAGGACCTTATGCTATGGGATTAGTCTCCTTTACAGTTCCTTTAGATAAAATCAAGCCGTATCTGACAGCAGAAGCTCTGAAATTACTCAAATAAAATTAGGCAAAGAAAAAATCGAGGGGCGCAACCATCATGATGACGGTCGTGCCCCTCTTCCTTTCCTCATACACAATATATAAAATATCATCAGTTATTGTTTTCCGCCGTCATCGACTTGCGGGAACAATAATCAAAATCTACAGTCTTATCGCCCACAGTAGATTTCCACTTAACAGTAAGTTTCACCTTTTTACCTTGAGTATCCGGCAAAACATCATTTAAATCGAAAGCTACCAAAGCATCTCCCCAGCGCAACTGAGGGTCACCATTCGTATGATGACGAAGCTCTACCTCGTATGGATTCTGAGGATTTACATGAGCTATCAGATTGATAGAGTGCGGTTTTACATTCCCCCAAAGGGCGCGGAAACGCAGCGTAAGATAACCATCCTCTACAATCGTCACCCAATCACGCACAATATCTATTGCATCATGCCCATACTTGGCATCATTCTCCTCAGGAGTAGCCAGACAAGGTACAGGTTTCTTCGTCAGAATACTGTCTATCCAGTTGACGTTGACCACCGCTCCATACTTATCATCTTTACGGTCGGTCATCGTATAGTTGACCAGTGCACGAACCTCTTTATCCCCAAAAGGTTTCTTACTGATATTGCCAGGAGCCAATGTTGTCTGATCATCCAATTGAAAATAACATCTATCTCCAGTCACCTTCACCGTAACAAGAGCATTCGGAACAGTTCTCAAATAGTAATCATTATCATCGTCCGAGCAGGAACCCAAAGAGACGGCAAGCGTCATCATTCCTATTGCTACAAGAGCCCATTTCTTAAACTTTTTCATATTACTTTTATTACATTAATTTTTCTCGTATCTGTCTTATAAACCAAATGTTTGGTAAATCTTGCGTCATAATACGCAAAAGAAAGTTAAAAGGGTAGTCAGATACATTTTATTTCTGTATATTTGCAATTCAAAACAGTACCAATTTAATAAGGAATAGCACTCCTACATCATAAGGAGCAGCACTCCGGAAGAGAAAAAGATTGTAACAGCATGGCTAAAATATTGATTGTAGAAGACGATTTAGCTTTCGGAACCATGATACAGACATGGCTCAGAAAAAAGGGATTCGAGGTTGAAAGAGCGACTTCGGTGAAATCGGCATTGCATTTTTTTGAAGACAATAGTCACTGGGACTTGGTCTTGTCCGACCTCAGACTCCCGGATCATGATGGGCTCACTCTTCTGCAATGGCTCAAAAAACACGATTACTCCATTCCTTTCATCGTCATGACCAGCTATGCAGAAGTTCAGAATGCTGTTCTCGCCATGAAATCGGGCGCTACTGATTATGTTGCCAAACCTTTCCATCCAGACATCTTATTAGAGAAGATTCAGGAGGCATTGAAAGCAGGTAAACAAGCACAAAATGATGGTAAGAGCGAAGAACGAGCAATCAGACACCAAAATTCTTCATCTGCAGAAAATGAAAGCGCTTCTTCTGTTTCGCAAAGAACCAAAAGCCAGACAAACCATTCTTCGGTTGGAGTTTCCTCAGAGACCTCTAATAATCAGGATGTTCCGAAATATCTGGAGGGAGAAAGCGAGGCTTCCAGAAAACTGTACGATTTTGTTTCGCTTGTTGCCCCTACTCCTATGTCTGTCCTCATCCTCGGAGCCAGCGGAACCGGAAAGGAATATGTGGCTCACCGTATCCACGATCTGAGTCAACGGGCAGGAAAACCATTCTTTGCGCTCGACTGTGGAGCCATTCCGAAAGACGTAGCTGCATCAGAATTTTTCGGATACACAAAGGGAGCCTTTACCGGTGCTGATCAAGACAAGAAGGGCGCTTTTGAAATGGCTAATGGCGGTACACTCTTCCTGGATGAAATGGGAAACCTGAACTACGAGGTGCAGGTACAGTTGCTCCGTGCTCTTCAGGAACGGAAGATCCGTCCTTTGGGAAGCACCAAGGAAATAGACATTGACATCCGACTCGTATGTGCAACCAATGAAAATCTTGCCCAACGAGTGGCTGAAGGCAATTTCCGTGAAGACCTTTACCATCGCGTCAATGAGTTTACGATCTATATGCCTGAGTTGAAAGACCGCGGAACAGACCTTTTCCTCTTTGCAGACCTCTTTATTAAAAAGGCCAACAAAGAGTTGGGACGCCAGATCTTGGGACTGGACGGGAAAGCCAAGGAAAGAATTGCATCCTACAATTGGCCTGGTAACCTGCGAGAACTCAACAACGTGATGAAACGTGCCACCCTGCTTGCCAAGGGTGACTATATCAGCGTGAATGAACTCGAGCAATGCATGAGCCAGATTCTGCCACAAGCCCCTATCACCTTGCATGATGAACAGACAGAACTGCAACGTATAGAAGCGGCCATCAAAGCAGCAGGAGGCAATAAGAGCAAAGCTGCGCAACTACTTGCTATAGACAGGAAAACTCTCTATAACAAACTCAAGAAATACGGGTTGTAACCTATCTTATGCGTTAAAGAAACAAAAAACAAAGCCTCGCAAACCAAGTTTGCAAGGAATAATTTGGCATGTCTATTTTTTTTGGTTATTTTTGCACAAAAGACATAAACATACCTTATTATGATGAATATATTCAACATAAAAAACTTGCTATTTGCTGCCATGATACTCTTGGCAAGTTCAAGTTTCACATCCTGTGGAAGCTCTGATGAAACCAGCATGCCACAACAGGTAAAGCAGTATTTTGACAAGGACATCACTTTAAAAAATGCCGGCAATCATACTTCTGCTTACTTTGACCTCTCTGATGGTGTAGTACTCGCATACAAGAACAAAGACGCTGCCAGCTTTCTGAATGCTACTGTTCAGAAACTTACCAGTAATGATTCTTGTCAGGCATTCTCGCTTGCAGACGACAAGATAACTCCTTTGAATCTGAAACAGACCAAGCTATACAACAAAATCATGGACACCGGTTCGTATGTCCAGCAAATGGCTCCTATCGAAAAGACACTCGACAAGATAGTAAGAGACGGAAAAAGCAGTCTATTAGTTACAGATTTCGAGGAATTTACTCCCGACAGACAAGTCCAGCATCAGAGTTTCGCTACCCGTTATTTCACCAATTGGCTGAAACAAGGTAACGACATCACCTTCTTTGTCTTCGATTTCATCGGCGAAAGAAATATTCCTTATCACTTGTATTTCATCGTGTTTGACAACAAGAGCCACCAGTTCCTCAACAAGATCAAGGAATCCGCAGTGGGCATTACCGGTTATCAGGAATTTCATCTCTCCACAGATGCTTATTCCGTCTCCACATCCTACCCTTCCGCTTCACAGGGCGGCAACTATCATGATGCAGAAACTGGCGAAGACCTCGTAACAGGCGTCATGGAGGACGGAAGTGAGACAGCCTACACCAATTACGGTCAGGGAGCCCGCTTGGAATATTATCCGTTAGGTGTGAGTTGGGAAGATGCGCTGAAGAACTCAGAAGAAGCCAAGCAGGCTGGATTTAATCCAAGATATACGGCATTATTCCGAAACCTTTTCTTCGACTTCAGCAATCAGGATTCTTACATCATCAAGAAACTTGCAGTAAAAGTGACCGATGTAGAAGAAGATTTCCAACAATACGCCTTATATCAGAAGGTTCTTGCCGACAAAGAGAAATCAGCCTCCTATTATGATGAGAACGGAAAGATGCTCGCAGAGTTTGACTACAAAGAGAATCAGTCAAAACCTGCGGAAATCAAAGACTTGCTGATACTGGACCAAGACTTATTTGCCCAAAGCATGGCTCAAAGTAATGGCAAGAAGGCAGAGATAGGCATCATCTTCTCACCTCAATTTAAAGGAAACATCATAGGGGGCGAGCAAGGAGACCTTCTCCGCATTGACGTAACCATAGCAGAAAGTCAGCCCAACCTTTCTGCCCGTTTGGATCAGCTTTTCTCATGGGGAGCCAATAATAATCTCCGAGATGCCATCCGGAATACCCTGCAAGAGTTGAATCCTGTGGGAACGGTTATCTACACTTATTTTGCCAAAGCATTATAATTTTGCCAAGATATGATAGATTTTATCAAAGACATGATTGACTATAATAAAAGATTTAGTGTCTTCATCATATTTTAGATTTAAAATCATCATAAAAAATAAAGATTAGAAAATTCAAAAACTCAAGAATAATGAACGCAACAGTTGCTTCTGCCTACATGATAGGCGCAATTACCTTCGTGGTCAGCATCATATTGGCCATCGCCATTGCCAACGGAATCCGATATGAGGCCGGAATTAATCCTCAAGATAAAAGAAAGAGAAGAATCTGGTTCTGGATTTTAGCCATTCTCTGTCCGATAGCCATCATGACTATCTGTTATTTCGGAGCCTATACCGACATTAGAATTCCTTCCAGAAGAGATGCTTATCTTGCTGCCATGGCCATATCTTCAGGACTCTTTTGCATAGCTTACATCGTATGCGGCTTTATCCTCAGCAAAAGTTTTCCACACGGAAAACTATCCAGTTGGTTCTAAGAGAAACGCTGAAGGAAACAAAGAAATGAAGCCCCTATCAACAAAACAATGAAGCCCTATGAATAAAATATTTATAATAGCCATTGGCGGAACTGGCATGAGATGCTTGGAATCTTTCGTACATCTCTGTGCCATGGGTATGTTTGACAACAAGACCATAGATATCCTCACCTTGGATACAGACCAGAGCAATGGAAATAAAGACCGGGTAGAAGCACTCATCGATCTGTACAACAAGATCAAATCGGATGATGCCAACCAAGTCAACGGAGGTAATCCGAATGCCAAGACCTTCTTTTCGGCAAAGATAAATCTATATCGCTTTTATACCGTATATGGAGAAGGCAACAGAAAGACCTATAAGATTCTTTCTGGTGTAAACAGCGGACTTCACAAAGAAGAAAACACCGATTTGACAGACCTCTTCTTTGATGATGATTCCGTACAGAGTTTCGAGTTGTCTCACGGTTATCGTGCCCAGACCCACCTCGGTTCTCTGCTCATGTATCATGGCATCATCGAAGCCGCACGCAACATTTCCAGAAATGGCGAGAGTGCATCCAATGCAGAAAAAGATCTCAGGAATTTTCTCGATTCACTCCTGTCAGAACAAAGTTCAGCCCGTGTTTTCGTTTTCGGTTCTATCTTCGGAGGCACAGGAGCCTCATCCATACCTGTCATTCCCGTAGCGCTGAGAGATGCTATCAATATACTTTCTGATGGCACCAAGACTCTGGACGCTAACATGGTAAAATTCGGTTCCACCCTACTGACCGACTACTTCACCTTCACGGCTCCAGACAGTCTGCAGAAGGATGAAGACAAGGTAATCGCCGACTCCAATAATTTTGCCCTCAACTGTCAGGCTGCCCTGCAGTTCTATCAGGCAGACCCTACCGTCAGAAGCACCTACAAGCGCTTCTATCATATCGGTTGGCCTTTTCCACCGCTCTACGTGGGCAATCAGGGCAAGACCATTACGGGAGGAAGAG
>ULYQ01008444.1_pt1 | contig 20011 bp, 19 predicted proteins | sample 1962271 | NCBI WGS metagenome assembly ULYQ01 (sample SAMEA4835865, study PRJEB28245) | human gut metagenome | biome: gut microbiome; material: fecal sample | place: Denmark | collected 2008
CAGCAGTGCTCATCTATATTACCAAATACTTTTCATTTCGTCAAATGTTTTTTTAATTTTTTTAAAAAAAGAAAAGAAGATTCATTCAGCCCCGTCAAGCTTACTAGAATCTTCTCTCCGTCAAAATTTGTTTTGACACTAAAAATGATTCGCGCTATCAATTTTACTGTCTGTTATTCTTGCAGAAGTATTAGTATCAATCCCAAATTCCCCAAGCCTTTAAATAAAAGCTTTATTTACACTTATATACTACTTAAAAAAAAGCTTTTTTTCAATGACAAAAGTCACTAATTTTATACATTTTTTGGTAAAATAAGTACGGTGATAAAAATGAATGAAATTTTAATTGAACAATGCAGTTATTTAATCGATGATACACTGCCAAACATCGCAAATATTTCAAATTTAATAGCTCTACTCTATCATGAAATGGAAAACATCAATTGGCTAGGCTTCTATATTTGTGATGAAACAAACAACGAATGTACTCTAGGACCTTTCCAAGGAAAAGTTGCCTGTACACGCATACCATATGGAAAAGGTGTTGTAGGTACTTGTGCTAAAACACAAGAAACACAAAGAATTGAAGATGTACATAAATTTTCAGGTCACATTGCCTGTGATTGTGCTTCCAATTCTGAAATCTGTATTCCTATAAAAAAAGATGACAAACTCGTTGCCATCTTAGATATTGATTCTTTTGAATTCAATAACTTCTCAAAAGAAGACCAAGCCATCTTAGAAAAGATCTGCGAATTCTTTATTCCCCTTTTCTAAGTACAAAGATATCATCTAGACTCGAATCACTTTGTAGAACCGTCAAACCATCCAGTAAATCACTAGATAGTTCATCATCTACAATTTGAACAAGAAACGACTTTGTCAATTGACGCTTTGAATGAAGAAAAGCTCTTTGTACAACAGTCTTACCCAGTTGATACTCATTTGAAAGTGCCCGCACCATCAAACTCTTTTCTGGTGATACACCAATTAGAAGGTTGCAGGCCTTTTTTTCATGCAAGAAAGAAAGACTTCCCTTAAAACTTAGAGCATCATTGACATCCACCTTTAAAACCTGTTCATCAAAACATCCCCAATACGCAAAACTATATACAGGATGATTTGAACGATATACATCTTTATAGTGCAAAAACAAATTTGTGCACTCTTGATAGATTTCACTAGGCGTGTACATCACATGGTAGCCAGGCAAGTTTTCACGCACTTCTTTCCATTTTTCAAAAGGATATATCGTATCCGTACAAGCAGGATCCAGACAAGAATATGAGAAACAAGGCATGCACAATAAACCTGTATCTCCAATTAATTCTTGCAGTGTTTCTATCAACATTTGATAGTTACCCACCAAGCCACTATAACGAGATAAATCTGCTTCTAATAAAATTTTACTCCCTTTTTCAATGCCCAAGTCGATAAATATTTGTTTAAAATCTTCTTTTGTATAAATTTCCATGCCAATATTCTAACTTTTATTTATAACTCTGGCAAGTTTTTACCGCCTTTTTCCAGTTTGAATACAAGCTATCCATTTCTTCTTTGCTCTTTTCTGGCACAAACTCTTTTTGAAGATCTACCCCAAGCTCATCTTGTGTCCAATACCCACAAGAAAGTCCTGCCAAATAAGCTGCACCTAAAGCCGTTAATTCATTGGTCTTAAAACGTTGAACAGGCATTTGAAGTAGATCACTCTGGAACTGCAACAAGAAATTATTGGCAGCAGCTCCACCATCCACCTTCATCGATGAAATCTCAATTTGACTGTCTTGCTTCATTGCCTCTAATACATCTTTTGACTGATAGGCCATAGATTCCAAGGCTGCGCGAACAATATGATTTTTATTGGCTCCAAAAGTTAAACCAACAATAGTTGCCTGACAAGCATCATCCCAATATGGAGCCCCCAAACCTACAAAGGCCGGTACAATATAGACACCATTTGTATTTTCAACACTTTCTGCCATGCCCTGCGTATCTTTCGTATTTTCAAATAACTGCAACTGATCACGAAGCCACTTCATTAAACTACCTGAAACAAAAATACTTCCTTCTAATGCATAATTGACTTGATTACCAATTTGCCAAGCGACCGTCGACAATAAACCATTCTTGGATTCGACGATTTTATCGCCCGTATTCATCAACATGAAACCACCTGTTCCATATGTATTCTTAATGCCACCCGCACTAAAGCAGCCTTGACCAAATAAAGCCGCCTGCTGATCGCCTACAACGGAACAAATTGGTACTTCTTTACCAAAAAAATGATACGAAGCTGTCTTACAATATGCATAGGATGTCGGTTTGACTTCCGGTAAGATTTGTCTAGGAATATCAAACATTTCTAATAATTCTTCATCCCAAGATAATGTATGAATATTAAATAATAGAGTACGACTCGCATTCGATACATCCGTAATATGCGTTAAGGAACCTGATAACTTCCATACGATCCAGCTATCCATCGTTCCAAATAACACTTCGCCTTTTTTTGCCTTTTCATAGACATCTGGATTTTGATCAAAAATAAAGCGAATCTTACTTGCAGAAAAATAAGGATCAATACGAAGGCCCGTTTTCGTCTTCACAACATCTTCATACCCTTTTTCCTTCCAACTATCGCAAATACTCTTTGTCTGTTTAGACTGCCATACAATGGCAGGACTTACAGGAAGCCCTGTTGATGCATCCCATAAAACACTAGTTTCACGCTGATTACTTATTCCAATGGCAGCCACTTGTTCTGGACTGATCTTACTTTTTAAGATGACCTCACTCATCACGGCCAAACACGCCAACCAAATTTCATTGGCATCTTGTTCTACCCAACCTGGATGTGGGTAGGATATTGTCGTTTCTTTTTGGGCAATCTCAACCACATTGGCTGCCTTATCAAATAAAACAGCACGCGTACTTGTTGTTCCGTGGTCGATTGCTAAAATATATTTTTGCATAGAAAAAATCTCCTTATATGTCTTATTTTAATCTTTTTGTAAGCCCTTTACAAGATTTCATAGACAAAAGAAAAGAGATGTCAAAAACATCTCTTAACTACGAAGTGTTGCATTGCAATCTTTTTGAATATGTTCAAGGATAGCTTCAAACACTTGGTTGATTTCTTCATCTTTTAATGTATGAGAATCCGACTGGAATGTGATTGATAACGCAACTGATTTTTCATCTTTACTTACGTGTTCACCTTCATAAACATCAAATACTTCTACATCACGAATGATCATTTCTTTATTTAAACGACCCTGTTTATTGATTGTGTCCACTACCTTTTGTACCGGCATTGTACGATCTAAAACGAATGCCAAGTCACGAGATACACTTGGATATTTTGAAACTGGAGTGAATTTGATTTTTGATTTCTTCACATCAATCAACGCATCAAAGTCAAGTTCAGCCATCACAATATTCTTACCATATTGAGGATGAATATCACCTAAAAGTCCAACACAATCTTTTCCTAACATGATCTTAGCACTACGATATGGGTGGAAGTGTGTTGTATCCATATCATTTTCTACAAATGAAATTCTTTGAGCTGCAATACCAATTTGTTCAAAGAAAGCTTCTACTAAACCTTTTAATGTGTAGAAATCGCTTGGAGTTACATCACTTGTCCAACGAGTTTGTTGTAAATTTCCACTCATGGCAATAGCTAAATGCATTTTAGCACCACTTACACCAGCTACATCACTCAATTCAAAGACATTGATATCTTTGATATTACGAGCACGGTTATAAGAAACAACATCTAATAAGCTTGGCAAAATACTTGTACGAATATAGCGACGCTCTTCACTCATAGGACTAGCTAGTTCGATTGCTTCATCATTATTAAAAATCGCATTGTCTTTCTTTTCTGTACTAACCAAAGTATATGTTAAACAATCTTGTAAGCCTTGAGCACATAAGAATTGACGTGCCTGACGAGTCAATTGTTGTTTATACGTTAATTTACCTTCTGTCATAGGCATAACTGGAAGCGTACTAGGCAAACGATCATAACCTAACATACGAATAACCTCTTCGCTTAGATCGGCCATACCTTCCATATCGGTTCTTGAACTTGGAATGTGGCAAGTAATCAAATCATTAGTTACTTCAGGTTCAAAGTCTAAACGTGCAAATACATCGACAACTTCATCTAAGTTAAAGTCAGTACCTAAACGATTATTAATAGCTTCTAAAGTACAAGAAATTGATTTTGGTTCATAAGGAACTTGTCCATATTGAACTGTTTCTTCAATACCTGTCGCATCCGCATATTCAATCAACAATTGAACGGCACGATCCAATGCTTTTTTACTAGCTAATGGCTCAATTCCCTTTTGGTAGCGAACACTTGCTTCTGTAGAAAGATTTAAACGGCGTGCTGTATTACGAATCGCAACATGATCAAAAATAGCACATTCAATAATAATTGAATCCGTTGTATCTAAAATCTTAGAATCATCTCCACCCATAACACCGGCAATACCGATTGGTTTACCTTGATTTGTGATGACGATATCTTCTGGTTGTAATTTATAAGTCATACCATCTAAGGCTGTATATTCTTCATCAAAGCCATCGGCTACGACAATACTTTGACTTGGCAAAGATTTCGCATCATAAAAGTGCATTGGCTGCCCTGTTTCTAACATAACGATATTTGAAATATCGACAATATTATTGATTGATTTTACACCACTAGCTGCCAATAATTCTTTCATCCATTTTGGACTTTCTTTGATAGTTAAGTGGTTGATCACTTTTCCATAGAATAATGGACATTTTGATGTTGTACTTTCAACATGCAACTGACTTGATGTACCTACATCACTTGCACCTTCATATTTTGGAAGTTTAACTTCACGATTTAAGATGGCACCCGCTTCTTTTGCCATATTAAATGCAGCTAAACAATCATTACGATTTGGCGTTAAACCTATATCTAACACTTCATCATCTAAACCTAAATAGCCAAGTGGATCTGTATTTCCTACAGGCGCATCCGCAGGTAATACTTCAATACCACTCTTTTGATCATCATCTAAACTAGCTGGATCTACCCCTAGTTCAAGCAACGAACAAATCATACCATTACTTTCAACCCCACGAATCACACCATTCTTGATTTCTCCACCAGGTAAAACAGCACCTGGTAGTGCAACAATTACATTTTGTCCTGCAGCCACATTGGGTGCACCACACACAATATTGACAACTTCATTTCCTACATTGACAGTTGTACAGTGCAAGTGATCACTATCTGGATGTTCTGTACAAGTTTCAACGTGACCAATCACTAAGTTTGTTCCTTGCGATAAATGTTCAATACCTTCTACTTCAAAACCCGCATCGGTAATGCGTTTGGCCATTTCTTCAATAGAAAGATCTTGTACATCCATAAATTGATTAAACCATTTTCTTGAAATACGCATACTTAAATCCTCCTACTCATAACGTTTGAATGTAGAATTGAAACGTTTATCATTTGTATAGAAATGACGAATATCATCAATGCCATACTTCAACATCGCAACACGCTCAATACCTACACCGAACGCAAAACCACTACATTTTTCTGGATCATAACCAGCCATCTTTAATACGTTTGGATGCACTTCTCCAGCGCCTAGAATTTCAATCCATCCAGTACCTTTACATGTTGGACATCCTTTTCCGTTACAAATGTGACAAGAAACATCGACTTCTACACTTGGTTCTGTAAATGGGAAATAACTTGGTCTAAAACGAATCTGACGGTCTTGACCAAATAATTTTTTTGCCATGAATTCCAAAGTTCCTTTTAAGTCCGCTAAAGTGACCTTTTCACCAATAACCAATCCTTCCATCTGCATGAACTGGTGAGAGTGAGTCGCATCATCATCATCACGACGGTATACCTTACCTGGACATACAACCTTAATTGGAAGATTTGGTGCACTTTCTTCTAACACAACCATCTGAATCGCTGTTGTATGTGTTCTTAATAGACGATTTGGATCAATATATAAAGAGTCCTGCATATCACGTGCTGGGTGATCCTTAGGAATATTGGCTCTCTCAAAACAATATTCATCATCGACAATGTCGTCACCTTCAATAACCTGATATCCTAAACCAATGAATAAATCTTCTAATTCCTGACGCACTAAATTTAATGGGTGTGCATTACCTAGTTCTGGTTTACGCCCTGGCAAAGTGATATCGATCTTTTCGGATTCGATCTTTTTTTGCATTTCTAAAGCTGCCAATTGTTCTTTCTTTTCTTCAATCATCTTAGAAAGATCTTGTTTCAACTGGTTGACCTTTTGTCCAAAGATAGGTTTTTCTTCTTTTGACAAATCTTTCATACCCTTCATCAACTCTTGAACAGGTCCTTTTTTACCTAGATACAAGACACGTAAATCATTCAATGAAGATGAATCTTTGACATCTTGAATTTTTTGTGTAGCTTCCTGCAAAAGCTCTTCAATTGTTTTCATGTTGTTCTTCCTTTCCCTAAAAACAAAAAAAGACGATGCAAGAACGACAAATGCCGCGTTACCATCTTGCTTCGTCTTGATAGACACACTTAATTAACCATGATAACCGTATGAAACGGAAGAGGTTTTAACTCTTGCTCAAAGGTGAATTCACTATCCCTACTCATATAAACCTTTCACCAATCGGTTTACTCTCTGATCTAAGCGTTCAATAGTTACTATGTCTTCTCATTGCTTTAACATTTCAAATTATATCGAAGTCCATGTTTTTTTTCAAGCCGAAGTATGGTAATATTTTTTTATGATTCAATCTGTAAACAATAAAAAAATAAAAGAATACGCCAAACTGATTCAAAAAAAAGAAAGAGATAAGACAAATCTATTTCTCGTCGAAGGCGAACATATGGTTAAAGAAGCATTTAACGCAAATGCTCTACAAGAATTATTTATCCTTGAAGGACTCGAATGTCCAATAGAGTTTAACTATGAAACCGTAACGCAACAAGTATTAAACAAATTGTCAAACCAGAATTCAAATTCTAAAATGATTGGTGTATGTAAAAAATTAAACTTAAAACCAGAAAAAGAAAATAGTATTCTATTACTAGATAATGTACAAGATCCAGGAAATGTAGGTACGATTTTAAGAACCGCTCATTCTTTTGGCATTGACTGCATTTATATGTCAAAGGGTTGTGCCGATATCTACAATCCAAAAACGATTCAGTCCAGTCAAGGAGCCCTATTCTATATTCCTGTTATCCAAACGAATTTAGTAGAAGAAATTAAAAAGCTTCAAGAAAGAAATATTGAAGTGTATGCCACAGCTTTACATGACAATCACAAGGATCTTCAAGATATTAAACCAAGTGAAAAATACGCAATTCTAGTTGGTAATGAAGGTCAGGGTGTTCGTAAGGAATTAATTGATTTAAGTAATTATATTGTCAAAATTGAAATGGAAACTTTTGAAAGTCTAAACGTGGCCATTGCCACATCCATTTGTATGTATACATTTAAATACGCAAAAAGGTAGCAAATGCTACCTTTTTATTTTTCTCCATTCAAATAATGAATACATGGTACATATAAATTCCGTAACGACAAAGGCATACCAACCTACATGAATGCCAAAACACTTCATTAAGCCATATGTCAATGGAATTAAGATGACTAGTTGTCTAGCCAAAGTGATCACTAACGAAGTATTTGCCTTATTTAAAGCCTGGAAGGCAGCACATAAAACCATACTGATACCCGCAAATACAAAGCTTAAGCTAATGATTTTTAATGCGGGTATTCCTAATCCATACATTTGATCATTCGCACTAAACATGGCTAATAATTGTTTAGGGAATAATTGAAATACAATCGTTCCTACAGCCATAATGAAAATCGATAAAATCATAGAAAATTGTATAGCTTCAATTGCTCGATCTTTTCTGTTAGCCCCATTATTATAGGCAACAATTGGAATCAAGGCATTGGTAATTCCAAGCACTGCCATATTCAAGAAATTCTGTAATTTATAGTAAACGCTAAAGACAGTAATCGCCATAGCTGAGATTGGTGCTAGAATCATATTCATAAAAACAGTCATAAAACTTAATACGGACTGCATTAAGATGGCAGGTACTCCTACTTTATAGATTTTACACAGAATAGGTATCGAAAAGGAAAAATTATGCATATGAATATCCAATTCTTTTATTTTTACCTTCGTAATAACATATCCAATAAGCATGGCACAAAACTGTCCAATAACGGTCGCAATGGCAGCTCCGGCAACACCCATTTCAGGTAGACCAAACCATCCAAAGATCAAGATTGGATCTAGAATAATATTAATAATGGCTCCTGCTCCTTGCATAACCATGTTGTAGATGGCATTTCCTGTTGCCTGCATAATTCTTTCGAAAATGATTTGTACAAAGACGCTAAATGAAAACATCGTACAAATACGAATATACGTATTGGCTAATGGAATTACATTCTGATCAGATGTAAACAAAGATAAGAATACATTAGAAAATAGTAAACCTAAAACTAAAAAGACTAGTCCATTCACAAATCCTAACAAGATTCCATGCATCATTGTATTATTCGCATAATCAAATTTCTTTTCACCTAAGTATCGTGCAAGCAATGTATTAAAGCCAACGGCTGTACCACATGCAATCGCAATCATAATGGTTTGTACCGGATAACATAAAGATACAGCGGTTAAGGCATCACTTGAAATTTTGGCAACAAAGATACTATCGACAATATTATATAAAGCTTGAATCACCATCGAGATGATGATGGGCAAACTCATAGAAACCACCAATTGTTTGATTTCCATATTTTCCATTTTATTCATAAAAAATTACCTCCCCTATGTTTTGGCAGTTTCATAGGGGATACCAAAACGAAAATAAAACGCTAAAATAAATTAATATATTTTTTCTATTTTGTCAAATCAAGAATAGACTCACCAATCAAATCCGTTGGTTTTGATAAGTCAAAGTTATCTAAAACACTTGCACCAAGAACACCAAAAGAACTTGAATCGTCTAATATTCCATGTTCTTTCATACTTGGTGAATACATTAAACATGGTACACACTCTCGAGTATGATCCGTTCCTTTATAGGTTGGATCATTTCCATGATCGGCCGTAATGATCAACAGTGTATCTGGATCCATAACACCTAGCAATTGACCGAGTAATTGATCGAAATCTTCTAGCTCATCGGCATATCCAGAAACATTTCTTCGATGACCCCACTTGGCATCGAAATCCACAAGGTTCGTAAATAATAACCCTGTAAAATCTTTTTTCATTTCTTCAATCGTTTGAAGCATACCCTCATGACTCGAAGTCGAATGAATACTTTTTGTGATTCCCTGCCCATTAAAAATATCAGAAATCTTACCAATGCCAATCACATCAAATGCATTTGATTTTAAGACATCTAAAACAGTTTTACTAGATGGAGACAACGCATAATCATGACGATTGCTCGTACGCGTAAAGTGACCCACCGAATCTCCAACATAAGGACGGGCAATGACTCTTCCTACTTTATATTCTGGTTTTAGAGTTATTTCTCGAGCAATTTGGCATACACGATATAGCTCATCTAATCCTGTCACTTCTTCATGTCCACAAATTTGTAGAACACTGTCGGCCGATGTATAAAGTATCAATTTCTTTCCATTTGATTGAATCTCTTCCATCGCCAACTCATCTAAGATTTCCGTTCCACTTGCACTCTTATTTCCAATAAAGACATGGCCAGTTAATCTTTCTAATTCCTGAACCAATTCATCAGGAAAACCATTTTCAGTAAATGTTTTAAATGGCTTTGTCGTATGAATTCCCATCATTTCCCAATGACCTGTCATTGTATCTTTGGAACAACTTGCCTCATGCATCTTACAAGCATAGCCTTTTGATTGTAAAGCTTTACCACAAGGATGAAGATTTCCTAAACCTAATTTATATAAATTGTCTATCTTTAAATCCGGGCGATATTCTAAGATATGTCCAAAGGTATCGGCACCTGCATCATCAAATTCTTTGGCATCTGTAGCTTGTCCAATCCCAAAAGAATCAATAACGACACAAACTATTTTTTTGTATTTCATAAGCGAATTGCACTTTCTAAGGCAAGAGTAATCATTTCATTAAAGGATGTTTGTCTTTCATCCGCACTTAAATGTTCATTTGTGCATAAAGAATCAGATACCGTTAATAAACAAGCCGCCTTTTTATTCAATACCTTCGCATTGTGGAATAGGGCAAAACTTTCCATTTCCACACAAAGCGCATCATGCTCTTCAACCATTTTTTCTGGTTGTTCATAATCCCCTTCATAATAGAACACATCACTCGAATGTGTATTTGTCTTTACAACAGGAATTGAAACTTCTTGACTTACACTTTCAATCAACTTATTTAAATCTTTATCTGGGTACTGCATTGTATCTGTATCGCCACTTTGTGCTAAGGCATAAGTAGATTCTGAATAACTTCCTTTGATTAAAGCTACAGACTTCATTGGTAATTTTTCAGAATAACTTCCTGTACTACCAACTCGTATAATGGCATCTACATCATAGAATTTAAAAAGTTCATACGAATAAATTCCCATACTTGCCATTCCCATTCCGCTTCCCATGACAGAAACTCTTTTTCCTTTATAAGTCCCTGTATATCCTAGCATGCCTCGTACATCATTAAATAATACGGCATCCTTTAAAAAATTTTCGGCAATCAATTTAGCTCTTAATGGATCACCTGGCATTAAAACGACTTTTGCGACATCTTCTATATTTGCGTTATTGTGTGCTGTTGACATAATTTCCTCCTCTAAATAGATTAAGGCGCATAATAGCGCCTTAATTAATATCATTCTTCTTCTTCGACTTCAAGCAATTCTTTTTCTTGAACTTTTAAGAATGGATAATAAATAACTCCATCTAATACAATTAATGCTACAACAAGAATCAAAGCCTTAATATCCATTGTTGATAAAAATGCTCCAAATACAGAAGGCATATTCCATGACAACATTGCGAATGATTTTCCAATTATACCTAAACTAGTACATAAATATGCGATAAAGCAATTTAATGTTGAAGTTAAAATAAATGGAATAAAGAAAATTGGATTTAACATTAATGGAACTCCAAAAATGATTGGCTCTGAAATATTGAAAAATGCTGGAATTAAGCCGACACGTCCGACTGTTTTTAATTGTTTAGATTTAGATTTACAAAGTAAAATTGCTAAAGCAAGTACTGATCCACATCCTCCTATAATACAGAAATATACCCAAAATGGAGTTGTAAATGTACGAGGCATTGCATGTCCTGCTAACTTAGCTGCCGCATTAACAGATAATCCACTTTCACGAATTGGTGCTAAAATTCCTGAGAAAGCTGCATCGTGAACCCCAAAGAACCAGAACAATTGTACAATTGCTGTCATGATTACTACAAAAGGCATACTATCTGCTACTGTAAATGCTGGTGCAAGTTTTGTATATACCCAACCAGGTAATGTAGTTTTCATGTTAAAGAATATAATAAATAAAACTGAATAAAGAGCGATTAAAACGATTCCAGGACATAATGAAGCAAATGTTTCAGAAAGTGAATCAGGCACAGAATCCGGTAATTTAATGCGTCCAAAATTCTTTTCACGCATTATACGATATAGTTCTACAGTTAAAATCGAAATAAAAATAGCTGCTAAGATTCCTTTACCATCCAAATAAGATATTTCGGTTGTTTTACCATCAAAAGCTAATTTTATAGGTGCAACACAAGTAAGAACAAATCCACACAAAGATAATAAAATAGGTAACAAATTATCTAATTTATAAGATTTAGCCAAAAAAGAAGTTAATGCAATTGTTACATACAATGACATAGCTCCCATTGTAATTGCATTGATCCAAGATAAAATCATATTGTTATTACTTACAAAACCTGCCCATGCTAGAAGAAAACCATTTGTTGTTCCTTCTGGAGCTGGAGCTGCACTAATAACCGATACAATACCACCTGCCAATGTAATTGGCATAATACAAATAAACGCGTCACGAATTGCTTTTAAATGTCTCTGTGTCGAGAATTTAGTAGCAATTGGCATTAACTTTTCTTCTAGAAAAGTTGTAAAATTTCCCATCATATAAATATCTTCTCCTTTTGCAATCTTTACAAGTTATACTTTTTCTCTATTTCTTTAAAAACACCTTTACCATTCATCATTCCATAATATTGTGGAGCAATAGTATCGACTGGAATGGATACGGATTCTTCAATCTGTTTTTTTAGATGACGAATTTGTGGACCAATCAACAATAATTCATAGCCTTCTTTAATATGGTCAAGATATTCAGCTTCCCCATATGCTTTACATTCAAGTTTACCATCACTTGCTTCTTCAATTTTTTTAGCTAGAATCCCTGTAGACATTCCAGCATTGCAAACTAACATTACCTTCATTTTTTTACCAATCCTTTCTTTGTATTTTTTCTCCATTACTTTCAGCAATAGATTTGTACCAATAATAACTTTTCTTAGGTTTACGTTTTAATTCTTTATCATCAAAATCAATACCTACCAAGCCATAGCGTTTTTCAACACCATTTTTCCAAGAATACAAATCAAACGTACTCCATGCATAATATCCACGAACATCCACACCGGCGTCAACTGCATTCATAATCGCACTAATATGGTCATTCATGAATGAAATACGATAGTCATCTTCTACTTGATCTACAGTGATATCTTCTCTTACACCAACACCATTTTCAGTGATAAAAATAGGTAAATGATATTTTTCCCATACTTGTTTTAAGCCCTTCTGTAAACCTTGTGGATATATTTCTACATCCCATTCAGTATAGATAGCATCCGGATTATTCATAATCTGTTCAAACCATCCTTTAATAACAATTTTACTTTCTCCTTTAAAGTCTTTACCACTGTTATTAACAACTAATTGAGTTTCTCCTCCACTATATGGTTTTACCCATACACGTGAATAATAATTTAATCCCAAGAAATCTACCGTATAATTTTTAATAATTGGCAAATGTTCATTTTTGATACATGACAAATCATAATTTTGAGATAAAACACATAATAAATCGAATGGTATTTCACCCTTAGCTGCAGTATCTAAAATCCAATTATTTGCATAGTTATCTGCAAATCGCATAGCTATTTTAGTTGCCAAAGTATCATCAATTCCATCTACAGGTCCAAAGCTATGAACGATACCAATCATACCTTTATAATGGCCTTCCTTAAAAGCTCGAACTCCCAGTGCACTTGCGTACATAACATGATATGCTGCAATAATCATTTCTTGAGCACTATGATGTCCTGGAGGATAATTCCCAACCATATAGCCATTAAAAGTAAACCATTTAGGTTCATTAAACGTTACCCAATATTCAATCAAATCACCAAACTTTTCAAAACATACTTTTGCATATTGCTCAAATGCATAACATGTTTCTTCATTTAGCCAACCACCTTTTTCTTCTAAATATTGGGGTAAATCCCAATGATAAATTGTTACAAATGGTGTAATTCCATATTGTTGACAAGTTTTTAAAACATCCCGATAAAATTCAACACCTTCTTCATTGATTTCACCCTTGATGTTTTTGATTATTCTTGGCCATGCCAATGATAGACGTAATGTATTTTGACCACCTTCAGCCATCATTTTTATATCTTCTTTATAATGATGGTAAAAATCACTTGCCACATCACCAGTTTCATATCCGCCATCATGCAAATATGTGTCCCACATGCTTGGAACCCTTCCACCTACATTTACGGCACCTTCACACTGATAAGAAGCGGTTGCACTACCCCAAAGAAAATCTTTTTTTAGTCCCATATTCTAATACACCTTTCCTTCATTCAAAATTGAGTAAACTACAAACAATTCATTTGCCATAGTTAAAACCACTTCCGAACTTGCCACATGATCCTCCGCATGCACCAATAATAAATTCATAGGAATTGCTTCATCGTTTGTCATTGTTCTTAACAATTCTGCGTGAGTTTTTTGTGCTAACAATAATTCTGATTTAGCATTTTCTAATAATTCCGTTGCTTTATCAAATTGTTTTTCTTTCAAACATTCAATAGCTTCACTAGAATCACCACGAGAATTTCCACTATGCAAAATCATTTGCATACAGCTTATTTCCATATCCATGTCTATAAATCCTTTCTTTATACACAAAAATTGTAAAACTAATTTTACAATTGGTAAAAACCAGATTTTCCACTTATAAATGGAAAATACGTTCGCTTAACAATTCATAAAAGAACTATATCTACCACAACAAAATCCAAATCATTTAAATTCAATTTTCCTTTATAATTCAAACAAAACTTTGCTAAATAACATCTACATGTTCAATAAACTCATTTTCAAATTCCAAATACATATACAATTTTGTAACAAAAAAGAACGTTTATCCTTTAGATTAAGGATTCACGCTCATTTTGTGTTGTACAGTTGTTAAAAACAAAAATAATTTTAATATTCAAAGAAAAGATTTAGGAACTTTGAATAGTTATCCTCTTTTATTAAAGCCTCTGCTTTTTCAGGATTATCCAATATACTAACAATTCGATCAAACAGTTCATCAAAGCAAGATTCTTGGCTATCTTTATTTAAGCAAATTAAAAATATCAGTCTAACTTTTTTATCATCCCAATTTATACTTTTATTCAACGAACAAACAGCAATTTTATTTTCAAATCCTTCTTTTTTTATCGGATGAGGCATCGCAAATAAATTACCATACGCTGTTGGAGCCACTATTTCACGATTTAACACTAAAGATTCAAATCTTTTGTCTGCATAGCCCTTCTCAACTAATTTATCACTAAGAAAGTGAATAACCATTTCTTTTGAATCAAAATTCTCTTTAGAAAAAAACAATTCTTCCTCAAAAAAGTCCGAACATTTATTTCCTTTATGATTTTGGTGTAACATATTATAAATATTTTCAACATCTTCATCATTTAAAAGATTCTTGACGTAGTAAATCGGATACTCCTTAATTTTAATGGAGTCATCAAAACTAATAACTAAATCAGGATGATAAAGTTGAACTTTATCATATTCGAAACACGATAATATGGATTTAATATAAACGTCATATTGATGCAAATGATTAAGTCTTCTATTAAAATACTGCATACCAGATTTACCTACAGGTGAGATGATAACAATATTTTTGCTTTCTCTTTCTCCGTTACGTTCCAAAGAACCCATTAAATGAAGTGTAAGATAACTTATTTCTTCCTCATATAGACGAACATGATAAAAACTTTGAATTTGATCCGCCATATAGACACTAATATCAAATAATATAGGAAACCTACGTTTTATATCTTCTATCATGGGATTCATTAAAAAAGTATTATATTTAATTCGATTTTGTAAACCAATTAGATGTGCAATTAAATTATCTTTTAACTGTTCATCTGATTGAAAATCTATACCATACATTTCATTTATATCTTTTAACATAAAATCAATTAACATTTTAATTTTATCCGTATTTTCACTTGTATTAATATCTACCTTACCTGCAAATAAAGTAGACAAATAATTAATTTCACTGTCATTAAATGTAACATCACTAATTTGCTGCAACAAGCGTAGATATCCATTTGCTAAATCTATAAAATATGAGTCTATATTATTGTAATTATCATATACAACATTATGCTTATTTTTTATACGATCTATCATAATTGCTACGTGCAATAAAAAGCTAATCAATTCAATATCTCTCATTTTGATGTTTTTTTCATTAAGATATCCAATTGTCTTTTGTTTCAGCAAAGTTAAATTTAAGCCTTGAAAAAAATTCGCGTAATCATTAATATTTAAAACATTTGATGTGAATTCATGAGATATTGTAAATGAGATTGCTTTTCTTTTTTCCTCTTCACTTCCTATTAAATAAAGCTTGTTATCTCTCCTTATGATTGATAAATTAAAATCTTGTTTTTCCAACAAATTATTTATTTTTTTTATAATTTTTAAAAGCGAAGTACTACTAATAAACAAATCATCGGATAAATCGTCAATGTAAGTACTAGTTCGAGACATTAAATGTTTTAATACCAAAAATTCGACATCAGTATTATTTGAATTAAGTTTTGTTTTTTTTATAAGAGCAAAGATTTCATTATTCGTCAATTTAAAACCTGAAGCCTGCATAGCTTCAATACTATTTGGATACATAGCATTTATCGCATGAATATCATTTCGAATCGTTTTTGTAGAAACATGTAAAGATGATGCTAAATTTTGTGCAGTAAGTTTGTCCTTATCATTTAATTCTTTTATAATTTCAATTTGCCTTTTCGTTAGCATTCTTATCACCTTCTACTAAACATAATATTGAATAATCAAGAAATTTCAATACATTTTTATTTTTACAACCTACAAATTAAAAATAGCTTTAGGATGCATATTACCTACTTATTCATAGTAACATTTATTTTCATCATTATTATGAAGTAACATCCAACTTTGAAAAAAATATCATAAAAAGCCACCATACAGGTGGCTACGATATCCATTTCATAATTTCTTCTTCACTTTTAGATACACACTTCGCAATTTGAGATACACTCATACCATTTGATAGCATGACTTGAATCATTTGTTTGATTTCTTGACTCATCTGACTAACTTTCTTATCAGCTTCTTCTTTTTCTTTACGAGCTTCTTCAAGTTCAAGTTGTAGCTCCATTCGTTCCTCATTTTTATGTAGTTTTTGAAAATCTTCTATTATTTTTTTCCAACCATCATCCGATATGGTTTCTACGCGCTTCTCTAACATTTGAATCACCCCATCCTTCTCTATCATCATCTTAATTTTATTTTTGTCTCGACAATTCAAAAAGTAATATACCATTTTTTCTTTATCATTCATCTGATCATAAGACTTATCTAAATTTTGTGTTGAATACACAGATATTTTCAACATGCCATCCGGAAAAAACAAAATACCATTATCATTTCTAAATTGAAGATCTATTTCAAATTCACATTCCTTACCATCATAGAACGCAATGACTTGACATGGGTTTAAATCATATTCTTCCTGTGATCCAAACAACCTCATAAGATAATATTCAGATAAGCGATGTAATTTGATTATATTTTGATCTATCAGAATAGCTAGTTTCATCTTGGTGTTGTCGTCAAATTCTACAAAAGCTTCAAGTATTGGATCAACCTCCACATTCATTACATGTACATTCACCACCTTTCTTTCCAAAAATACCGTGAGTAATGATTTTAAGGCATCATTAGCCTCCTTACAATCTTCGCCAAACACATACTTAAAGGCGAAATCATTTAATAAATTTGCGCTACGCATGAGCACCTCAATTCTAGTAGGCATTTCCTACATACTCATATACGTAAAAAAATGCACTTTTTCTAATAAATTTTAATTTTTGCGCAAAAAAAGCGCCTTTCGACGCTAAATCCATTCCATTTTCTTACAAATATTATAAATTCCATCATCCACATTGGCATCTGTGACTAGAGTTGCGATATTCTTTAATTCTTGACACGCATTTCCCATCGCAACACTTGTCCATTGCGGATCAAACATAACCATATCATTTGTGTCGTCCCCAAAGACAACTACATCTTTTAAATCGCCACCAACATGCTGCATCATATCCAAGATGCCTTGGTGTTTGGCATCATATTGAAACATTAGATAATCAGGTACAAAACGCATATTTCCTAATGTATCCTTTAAAGTCAATTCGGATTCTTTCTCTTTAGGGATTGAGATATACATTTTATAGATTACATCCAATGCATCTACATCTAAGTTCTCATCATAAATATATTCCGTAGGCTCCTTACGATCTCCAACTTGATTCTGGAATGTGTGATCTTGAGTATATACCTTAATTGAATCATCTAACGTAAATAAAACACCATATCCCAAAGATAATGCTTGCTTGGCAATTGCCTTTGATTTTTCTAAATCTAAAGGAATATTTTGAACCAATTCATCATGAATGACTAATCCGCCACCACCGCAACAAACCATATCATGAAGACCCACACTCTCCATAAAATTACGTGCTTTATAGTGAGCACGACCTGTCGCAATAGCTACAAAGTGGCCTGCCTTTTGAAGTTCATTTAATGCGACTTGTGCACTTGGCACAATCTTACCAGTCGCCCTATCTGTAAGGGTTCCATCAATGTCAAAGAAAAAATATTTTTTATTCATGTTCCTTCCAACTTTCCTATATCTTCGTCAATACATCCATCACATCTTGAATATATTGTATATTTGTTTGTCCATTTAAACTTGAAACGTATTCTTCCATATCACGAATCTCATAATTTAGTGCCAAACGTCTTTCTTGACAAGTTATCTCTTGCGTATGTGATTGTAGCCTTATCAGCTCTAGGAAAATTATATATTTCAATATACCCATTTTCACATGCCATCAAACCTCTTTTGGCTGCTTAGCACGCATCGTTAAAGAAATTGTCGCAATCTCCATCTCTTTATTTTGAAGTAAGATACCACTTGATTCATCAACACCCGTTTCAAATGGTGTCATCGTTGTTAATACGGTATTTGGTTTACTCGACATAAACCAACGCACAGAACTTACGGCATACACACCAATATCAAGTAGTGCTCCACCAGCTAAGTCTGGATTAAAGAAACGATTGTTGACATCATATTCTTTAAAACTTCCAAAATTAGCTTGAATCATCTTTACTGGACCTAAAGAATTGGATGAAATTAGTTTTTCAACTCTTTAAATAAAGGCATTTGCCATATCATGCGCAATCCATCCAGAACCAACAATTCCCCAATTATAATGCACAGAATTCTCCATTTTTTTCCTTTTTAAACACACCCTTCTCATTGATTAGAATCATTCCCGTAAGGATATCGACAAATAGACTTGTATCCACAATACCAGGCATCATCAATAATGTTTGATTCAATAAGCCAATATCTTGTACATCATTGAAATAAACATCCAATAAGATATTTCCTTCATCACTTATTAAAAATCCATCTTTATTCGATGCTGTACGTAATTCTACATTCCCATTTAATTCTTCTAATTTCTTTTTCACAATACTAAATGCTTTAGGCAACACTTCCACTACAACAGGTACTTGAAAAGCTAAAGTATCATGAAATTTGGTTTCATCTACCAATACAATATACTCATCGGCCATAGACGCAATGATTTTTTCTTGCGTATGAATACCACCACCGCTTTTTAAGGCATTTAAATGCGAATCCACTTCATCACATCCATCAAAGGCAATATCAACATGATCCACATATTGTGTATTCAATACAGTCAAGCCTGCCTTTTGAGCTAATAATACCGTCTTAGAAGAAGGAGATACCACCTTGATATCTTTATCCTTCACATAATCAACTAAATATGATATGGTACTACCTCCACCAAGGCCTACAACCATACCATCCTTTACTAATTTAGATGCATACAATGCACATTTCTTTTTCATAATCATCACCTTCTTCAATATAACATGTAATTTTAATTCACGCAAAAAAAAGAAGAACTACACCTTCAAAGAAGCATATAATTCTTCACATTGACTAATTTGATTATAACTATTTTCTAAAGTATTCGTAATTCCAATCATATGTACACAATGCTTTTTCATTTCCCTGCAAACCGCTAAGACTTGGCTGCTCTCCCCACTATTTGAGATTGCGATCACTACATCACTTGCATCTAGTCCTAGCGCATAAGAGACCTGATTTTCCCAAATTGTTGAAGTAAAGGTTAAAATGCCAATCTCGTTAAATTTAAACATACAATCAAGCGCTACCGGAATCGTATTTCTTACGGCACACACTAGCACGTGTTTGGCATTTTGAATCAAAGAAAGAATTATAATGTCCATGAATTGTATCGAG
>ULYQ01026418.1_pt1 | contig 19921 bp, 28 predicted proteins | sample 1962271 | NCBI WGS metagenome assembly ULYQ01 (sample SAMEA4835865, study PRJEB28245) | human gut metagenome | biome: gut microbiome; material: fecal sample | place: Denmark | collected 2008
TGTTAAAGTTAAGAAGAAGATCTCCGAACCTGTGGTTAAGGACACTAAGCCTAAGAAGGATAAGGATGGGATCGAGGCAGTTGATTATGATGAGGTAAAGACAGAGATAAAGGAAGTTGATTCAGATTTCTCTAGAGCTGTTGTACTTAAGTTGCCATATGAGTATACGCACCCATATAGCGATGAGAAAATACAGCAGATGCCTATCAAGGTTGGTGATATCGTTATATATAGATCATCTAGAGGTGCTATGTATTTCGATTTGCTTAAGGACTCTCAGCTTGTATCGCTTTACGATATTGTAGCAACTGAAACAGTAGAAAAGTAATGAATATAGATAAAGTTTGTAAATAGATTGGACGTACATTGAACGATGATCCGGAGCTGATAAAACAAATAGTTATGCATTAGTTTTAGTTCGTAGTTGATGTTATGAAAGATCAAGATGATACTAGAGATGTATTAATAAACAAACTATTTAGATTCAAGCTTAAGAATAGATTTAAAGACAATAAAAATAAACCATTAAGCCCATATGAAAAAGATAATAAACATTGATCGCAAGCCTATTATTGTTGATGTAGAAGCAGCTGAGGTTAAGGCGATTGAAAGATCTGCAAGAGGAATTGACGACGTTTACGTTGTTCCAGAAGATGCTCATATTGAGTGGACATCAAAGTTATTCCCAGATAGGACTATTGAGGCAGATGTAAAGAAAGACGATATCCTTATCACATTCTACGATAGAGATCTTGGTGCAGACTTCGTTATAGTTAAGTCTGAGGATTGGTTGAAAGCTCTTAACAATGCTAAAGAAGCTGACCAGAAGAGAAAAGAAGAGTGGGCAGCTAAGCAGAAGGAGAGAGGTTCTATGGATCTCGCTTGTGGAGATGCATGTTGTGAGTCATGTTAATATTTAAGTTATGAAGAAAACTATTAAAAAGACAGCTAAGGTAGCAAAGCCTAAGTATACAATCGATATGACTAACGCCGCTAAAATGTGCGACATTACAGAAGACTTCATTAGTCAGAAGATTTCGAATGGCATGAAGCTTACATGTGACGACATGTGTACAATTACGTCAATCGCTACAGATATTATACTTAAGAATCTTATGCCAGAGGATTGCACAGCAATCGTAAATGATGGCGGAGTTTACAGAAAGTGTACAGCCATTAGGATTGAAAAGAAGGTTAAGAAGCCTTGGTATAAACGAGTATGGAATTGGATTACTCGTAAGAAGTAATCACCTTTAGAGTCTATTAGTCAAACGGTAAAGACGTCCCGATACAAAGGGAATAGTTAGCAGGTTCGACTCCTGCATAGACTCCATTCATTTTTATTTTCATATTTTTTGAGTTTATTAAAATACAAGAGTCAAAGAAAACGGGCGGGATACAGAAAGAATGCGAAATCATTTAGTTGGCAACGAACGCTGAGAGGTTGTCGCCATTTCTGAAATCTCTATAAACTGGGATATCCGGGTGAAACAAAAGCTTTCTGCCCTAGCAGCCCTTTGAGCTGCAGGATCCAAATGGCGCCAATACTGGTTCTGCGTAACTCCAGCTAAAGGTTACGTGTTTATCGCGAAGTGGAGCAGTTGGTAGCTCGCAAGGCTCATAACCTTGAGGTCACTCGTTCGAATCGAGTCTTCGCAACTCCTAGGAATCCGTACGTTGGAGCAGAGGTCAGCTCGTCCGCAACAGAGCGGAAGGTCGATGGTTCGAATCCATCACGTACAACCCTGAGCTTCGATAGTGTGGTGTTCTACATATTTGGCCATCAGGAGCGAAATTGATATCAGAAAAATATGTCGGCTACAATGGTCTGAAGTGTAGCAATGTAGTTTTAGGCAGATAAAAAGCTCGATAGCCTAAGGTGAGCTTCTACAATATTGCCCATTCGCGTACCAGCTAGCGCACCGGGCTCTTTTGTCCAATGAATAATTGAATATATAATAATGGAAAATAAAATATATAAACTCTCAGACGAACAGTTTGTTGAGTTACTCAAGAAAAGTTCAACAATATCTGAAGTGTTGTTTAAACTTGGTTATACAGTTAAAGGAAATTCTTGGGGATACTCCCAGGTAAAAAGAAGAATGGATGATTTGAATTTAGATTATTCTATATTTAAAGGTAAGTCCGCTGTTATAAAAATAGGCAGGTTAAACAACGTAAGAAAAGAAGATATACTAAAAGAAAATTGCAAGCATCAGCGTACAGTATTAAGGAGATATATAATTAAAAACAATTTAATCCCATACAAGTGTGCAATATGTGGATGTACAGAATGGCAAGGGAAGACATTAAGTTTGGAACTTGATCATATAAATGGCATAAACAATGACAATAGATTAGAAAACCTTAGGTTTTTATGTCCTAACTGTCATAGTCAAACATCAACATATGGAAGCAGAAATCAACAGCTCAATGGTTCGGAATATGATATACCGGATGATCTGAGAAAGATGGTTGAAAAGAAGTATGATGAAGTTAAAAGTGTTAAAAGGGTATCATCAATACTTGGAATACGAAGATGCGTTGTTACAAAAATAGTTAACGAATCAGGTCAAAAGCATTCTAATCAGAAGTATATAATAAGGTATGATAAAGATTGGAACGAGCTTGCAAGATATGGTTCACTCGTAGAAGCCGCTAAAGCTTTAATAGAAGCTAACGAGGTTAAAACTAAGAGGGTGAAGACTTGCACTAGAACTATAATGTACAATAAAGACAATTTTTGGTTGAACAGTCATTGGAAAATATTGGATGGTAGCGGGATAATAAATAATCCGTTATTAGAACCTTCTCTAATTGACTCGGAAGACACTGTTGACGAGGCGCAAGCGAAAGCGGCGTGACAGACTAAACGAGAAGGCTGACCTTAGGGTTGGATGCAATAGTCGAGCTAATGAACCCCGGGGGAGTGGGGGCAGCACCTACATGGGCGACAATAATAAAAACAATATTTGAATACTATGGAGTTGAAATTTAAGAGACTTGAGGATAATGCTATCCTCCCTATTCGTAGCACAAAAGGTGCTGCAGGAATTGATTTGACTTGCACTAAGGTTAAAACAGCTCTTAATGAAGCAAATCAGCTAATGTTGGTTTACTATACAGGATTGGCAGTTGAAATTCCTGCCGGATATGTTGGTTTACTTATACCACGCTCTAGTATTTGGAAGAAGTCATTATGGCTTACTGATAATGTCGGTGTTATCGACAGTGATTATAGAGGCGAGATTGTAGCATTCATGAAGGCTACAACAGATACCATTCCTGCTGTTTACAAGCAGGGCGAGCGCTTCTGTCAGTTAGTCATCGTTCCTATACCAGAGTATACAATCACAGAGGTTTCTGAGCTTTCGTCAACAGAGAGAGGCGATGGCGGATTTGGTTCTACTGGCACAGGACATGAAAACGAATCTAGCGCAGCTGCGGGAACTCAGTCACAGCTTAAGGAACAGGTTGAGTCCGTACCAGAGCCAGCGGCGGCACAAGAAGGTGCTGAGGTAAGCGAAGGATAGGCCTAATTCGCTTACATAAAGGGGATTACCGAAAGGTAGTTCCCTTTTACTGTTTAAACACATTAATGCATTAATTATGATTTAGGAAAAAGATTTTTTATATAGAGTTCCAGTAAAAACAGCACCTATAACAACTCCTAGAGGACAGATTAGAAACCCAGAGATATTGGTTGATCTTGAAGGTGGGGAATTTATGCATGGAAATATATTGGATGCAAACTCTACAAATAAGCTTATTAATCAGTCTGTAAAAGACGCTGTAGATGATAAGTTTATTGAAAGCGGATACGTAACAAAGGATTTACTTGAAGCTGAAACTAGCGCTCGCACAAAGGGTGACGAAGACTTAAGTGCCAAGATTAAGGCAGAGCAGACTAGAGCAGAAGGTAAAGAGAAAGAAATATCAGATAAGCTTGCAATAGTTGATGGTGATTCAAATACAGAGGGATCATTTAGAAAAGCTATTGCAGATGTGATTGCTGCTGCCCCAGAGGATCTTGATACACTTAAAGAGATTGCTGACAAACTTGCTGGTAACGACGACTTGCATACAGCATTAAATCAGGCTATTACAGAAAAGGCTGATGCATCTGCGCTTGCAAATGAAGTTGCTAGAGCTACTGGCGCCGAAAGCGGTTTACAAGCTGCTATTGGCGCTAAGTAGGATAAAGGTGACTATGTGACTTATAGTTCAGAAGATGGTAATAATTATTATTTTCATAAAGGATTTGTATCAAGTGGGCCATTTATTGTCGATGACAGCGATGGAAACGAAGTGAAATACGGCATCAATGGAATCACCGCTACAGGTCATCCTGATTGCATACCAATAACGAATGGAATTTTTATACCACGATCTGATTTTCTTGAAAGAGAATTATATAATATATAGATTGCAAAACTTGAGGCTCGTATCGCAGCTCTTGAAGCCAAGCATCCAGAAGCCGATGCATAAAGCTAGGTCTTAATGAAAGCATGACGGGGTTCATTGCCCCGCCTAGCACAATCCGTATCATTTCTTTGATACGCATAGTTACGACACCTCTTTTTAAATGTGACCAGCGTAACTTTTATAACCCCTAGATGAAATATACTAGGGCTCGCGTAGTGATACGCTTTTAGATTAAACGGGACTAGGATTATTCCAGTCCTAGTTCCATATTGTTTTACTATAAAACTTGTTAATTATGGATACGATCGAGAAAGTTTATTGTACAGGACACGACAATAATGACGCTTTAGTAGCCGCTTTGGCTTCTAAGAATAACTGTGATCCAATGGCTATGGCAGCCATGATGAACTAGAATGATTACATGAACAACCCATTTGCTTACCTTATCTGGATGATCTTCGCTATGCGTATGTGGAACAACCAGGACGGTAACCAGGGCAATGCAATCCAGAGTCAGCTCGACGCAATGCGTTCACAGATCGCTGATAATCAGAATAGCTCATTGGTAATGGATGCCATAAGAGGCAACGCTAATGCAATTACATAGTTAGCCTCTAGCCTGAACTGTGACTTCAACGCACTGAATAATGCTATTTGCTGCGTTAGATCCGGTATCCAGGAAGTAGCAGGTAATGTAAACTTCTCTGCAGAACGCGTTATTAACGCTATTAATCTCGGAGACGCTAACCTTACATCTGCATTGCAGAACTGCTGCTGCCAGACACAATAGAACATTATCAAGATGGGCTACGAGAATCAACTTGGGCAGAAGGACATCGTTAACCAGATGCAGACAGGTTTCAGCTACACAAACGCAGGTTTGGAGAGAGCTGCAAGTAACCTTGGTTTCCAGATGAGTTAGATGGCTTGCGATCTTAAGACGAACGCAAATGCTAATACTCAGCGAATAGTAGATGTTTTGAACAATCATTGGCAGTCAGATTTACAGTAGAGATACAATGACGCACGCCTTGAATTGTCACAGCAGAAGTAGAATGCTACTTTGATTGCTGCACTTAAAACAACTGCTGCAGCTTAATAAGTTTAATTTATGTGAGGGCTCCTTCGTGAGCCTTTACATATAAAGATAAGGCTTATGGCATTTAAAGATGTAAAACAAAACTATTCAGTATATATACTGAATAAACAGGATATAACTATTACCGATGGCAAGGTTATATCAGTTGGATTTCCACATTTAGATTTAAGTACAAAGCCTGCAATGGGTTAGTCACAAATGGTTGTAGATGTAACTATAGAGGCTAACTCAAAGACGGCAACATATTCGATCCCAGAGAACCTATCTGTTACATATGCAGGAGATGTAGTATTGTCTACAGATAAGTAGGGTCTCATGGCTGAAGTAGAGCAGATGAAGAATACTGCTGAAAAGATACTTGAGTCAGTTCCTAAACAGAAGGAAGTAGTAGATAAGACGACAGTATTGTTGTCTGAGCTTAATCCTGTCTATAAGGAGAAAAAGGAGACTGAATAGAGATTCTCAAAGATAGAGGAATCTATAAGTAGAATGGAATCAACTGTTAATAACTTTATTAATTCTTTTAATCATGCACAAGGTAATAGTAATACGGCACAGTGACGAAGATAACCAGAATTCTAAATATGTTGCAAATCTTTAGAAAAACGAAGATGGCAGCTATTCCGCTAGTGTTGGAGTTGTAAAGGAAGGTGGGTATAATGACTATGTTAGTAAACATGACTTACACTTTACAAAAGCTTTACAGGAATACGCTAGTAAATAGATGGTTAATTCAAATAATTAGGAACATACATGGACTTCTGAGTAGGTTCAAAATGTATGTAATGTACTTAATCTTAAAATTCCAGATACTTCTACAATAGAAGATGTAACTTATACTGCGAATATGGCTTATGCTGATTTTTATCCAGAGCTACTTAATGAGCACCAGTGTATAAAATATGCAGTTGCTGTAGCTAATGATAAAGATGGCTATACAGGGATCCAGTTTTGCAGATGGATGGCAGACGTTGTAGGAAAGAAGGAAAATATAGATTGGGATAAATTCAAATAATCTTTAACTGTGGCGTTTTAGACGTGGTCTTCGATGACACCACAGTACAATAATTGTTAACAATTTAAACGAATTAATATGATTAATTTTTGCGTAGAACCAAAAAAGCCTTGTCGCAAAAATCCAATCGGAGAATTAGATTTTAAAATAGACAAGTGTTATTCGTCAATATATTCTAGATTGTGCTGCCATGAAAATGATTCGGTCTCACATATATCTTAGGAAGAAAGAGATGAATGGAATGGAAAAGCTAGCAATTCTGCTTTACTAGATCTTCAAGATCAGTTAAATGAAATAACTGGAGACGGAGATAACTCTATAAAGAACGAGATATTGATAGAAGTGTCTAGGCAGATAGCAGGTGCTATTACTGATTTAAATATTGAAGAGTATGCTAAAAAGAAATATGTTGATGACGCTATTGGTAATATTGACTTTGATTAGTATGTTACAAAAAAGAATGCCGATTCTACGTATTTAAACAAGGCTGACTATATAAAATTTGATCCTACTAACTATTATACTATAGCTTAGATATAGAAGATAATTGAAGACTCTACTATAGGCAAAGACTATCCTATATAGAGCTTTACATTGGAACACAATGAGCTTATTCTTACACAGAAGAATGGCGGTTAGTTTAGAGTTGCTTTATCTGAAAGTGGATCTGATGGCGGAGTAAATGCCGATTATGTATAGGAGCAGCTTTTAAATTATATTAAAAAGAACACATTATCAAAATTAATAATAAACGATAAGGCGTACTCTATTGAAAGTGGGAATGATATAAAAATCCCTATTAGTGGTGCTGGTTCAAGTATAGACTATACTAAATTTGGATATAGCAAATCCTATTTTAAAAAACATACAAGTAGTTCTGTAGCACCAAGCAAACCTAGTGCAAATAGACCACCTGAAGACGGTTCTGGGTGGGTTGATGATGCCCCAAACTAGGAAGCTGGATACTACATATGGATGACACAGGTATTCATAAATGGTAACGGACAGTATGGAGAATACACAAATCCAATATGTTTAACTGGAACTGCTGGAGAAAGTGCTGTATCATATGACATCAAAACATCTACTAGTACTATTAATTACCAAGATGGAGCAATGTATCCAAAGACTATTAGTGTGTACGTTGTGAAGAGCAATGGCTCATAGATTACAAACATTACACCATCAAATGGTTCTGGTTGGTCGTTCTCGTATAGTGTTGATGGCGGAACTGCATGGACTGTAATATCAGCTGATTAGATTCAAACAGAGGGCGATAACGGAATGTTGTTTAAAGCTACAAATGGAACAATAACGTTAAGCGAATATGTTCCAATCGTTAGGTCTGATATAAACGGATCAACTTATTCATTGCAGCTTTCAAACATATCGTTATCATACGTTCCTGCAGATTAGAGTTACAACTTACAGATGAGCTGTAATGTTAATTTGTATAAAAACGAAAATGCTATAGATAGTACTGATGCAAATCTATACAATCTATATATGTAGCTAAACTCAAACGATAGAACAACCTTACAGTATAACACAGATCATTGGGATGTTACAGTAAATACAACAGTATAGTCTAAGTCTAGTACTATTACTATATACGCATATAATACAAACGGTGCTTATCTTACATCCATGACTATTCCAGTATCAGCTTCTGGAGACACATCTATCGGACAAACGTTCAAAGGTTCTCCTTTAAGAATCACTGGCGAATGGTAGAGCGGAACAAAGTACTATGACGGAAAAAGAAGTGCAGAAAGTGGTATATTCTATCAGGATGTTGTACTTTATAAAGGCGTATATTATGCTTGTGTAAATACAGATTCTGGAGAAGCCGACTATTGGAATACACCACCAATCACTGCTATATATTGGTCAGCATTCTCATTATCTCCTAATGTTGTAGCTAATCTTGTTATTGCTAACGATGCGTTTATAAAAGAGCTTTCATCTAACGAGCTTGTTATTTTTGACGATTAGAAGATTGTTGCTGGTGTGACATCTAGTAAAGCTGTAGACGAATCATCACTATTAAATGGTAAGGTTACAACTGAAGGCAAGGGTGACGTTCGTATATGGGCTGGCGAAATATCCAATGCGGATTTAACAACCGCTCCATTTACTGTTACAAGTAATGGAAATTTAACGGCGCATACAGCCACTTTATATGACGCTACATTTTATGCTACAAATGCCAACATTAAAATAACGAATAAATTATTTACTGAAGTTGGTTAGGGTGTATTTAACTACGAGAGAGCCGGTCTTTATATATCAGGAAATTCTGAAGAATATGGAGACAGCAATATGTTCTTCGGAATGCAAACACAATACCCTCTTCAGATAGGTGGTTCAGTTAGTAAGAGTACAGCCCCAATTATGTATATATCTAATAAAAACAATGATATTACTATACATCCAGACAAGCTTCTTATGCATGGATAGGGATCAACATTTGAAACATTTGGTGTTTCAGATTTGTACGGTCTTACAAATATATAGAAATTAGGAAGATTTATAAGAAATGATTCATTAAAAGCAAATTTAGACGACTAGTGTAGCATAAGTATTAATGCTGGAACATTCGGAAGCGCTGATGCTTCTAGGTACACAATTACATTACCAGACAGTTTAAAAGGAAGAGATATAATTATAGTAAATCCTAAATGGGATAATCTTATAATATAGGCTCCTGAAGGATATACCTTATACAAATATGGATCTAGTGTTAGTGAGGTATATATGTCTAAATATACAATGGCGCATGCAGTTTAGATAAGTGATAGAGCATGGATTATAGGAATGATGGCATAATTAAACATGAAAATAATTAGATAGAATATACTTCCTCCAAAAGGATTCTTAGCGATTAATTTATTTGGATATCTATTCTGTAAGCCGAATGCTAAGATAACTGATATTACAATAAACCATGAATAGATACACACAGAACAGATGAAAGAAATGCTATATGTACCATTCTATTTATTGTATGGAGTAGAATGGTTAGTTAAACTGTTCTGTAAAGGAAACGCGTATAGAAATCTTTCCTTTGAGAGAGAAGCTTACGATAACTAGTACAATCTAGATTATTTAAAGACAAGAAAACATTATAGTTGGCTTAAAAGACTATTTAAGTAATGTTTGACATTATATAGAATAAAATACAATTAAGCACAGAGGATTTGGCTATACCACCATTTAAAGATTTCTATAACAATGCCAAAGATAAACAAGAGGCATTAAAGAAGATTGAATTCATAGTGTGGAGATATAAATGGAATAGCCCATATGAGGCATATCCGGAGAAAGAACGCACATGGAGAGTAGCTAAAGATGTACTTAATGATGAGAATTATAAACCTGATGACGTTGTAAAAGAATTAGCAAAAAGGTTCCAGGAGTTCCAAGAGACTCCTGCTACCAGGTTGCTTAAATCTTCTAAGAGCGCAGCAGAGGGCATTATGAACACGATGGATAGCTATGCAGAAGAAGAGCTTGATATAGATACAGCTAAGAAACTTTCAGCTATATTGAAAGACGTTAGTGGAATAATCAAGTCGTTAGACATGGCTATGAAGTAGGCAAAAGCAGAACAAGCAGAAACCGGTAGAGTCAAGGGTGGTGGCATTATTGGTATGTACGAATAATTATGATAGACTTTAATTAGAGACTCCATGATACTGACAAGTTTAGATAGGCAGCTATCTTCTTTCAGCAGCATGGATGCTATACCTTAGCTCCTAGAGGTACTACTGATTATAACAAATATTGGGAGCAAGAGACAGATAGATGTATTAATGGTTATACAGCTCCAGATGGAGAAGGTATAACTGGATACAATTACTTCTATCTAAATTATAGTCCAATCATGCGACTTAAGGAAGAAGAGTATACTGATAGAGAGGGCAACCTCAGAAAGAGAAGACAACGTATACTTGAGTTCCCTAGTTTTTGGGACTATGATTACTATTATTTTTGCGCTATAGAACAAGCGGAGTTAGAAGGAAAGCATATGGCTGTGCTCAAATGTAGACAACGCGGATACGAACAACCTTACAGCGAATTGGTAGCAACGCCAAACGGATTCGTTTAGATGGGCTCCCTCAAAGTAGGTGACGAAATATGGAACCCAGACGGCAAAACTACAAAGGTACTTGAAATCTATGAACAAGGGTTCAAAGATGTGTATAAATTAACATTAGCTGATGGTAGATCTGTTAGATGTGGAGCTGATCATTTATGGGAGGTTGTGTGCGCTAATAATCATTTTAAGCACAATGTTTTGACAACTCACGATTTACTAAATAATGGGTTGTATAACCAGTGTACGGTAAAAGGTAAAAGATATAATGCTTATAAATATTATTTGCCAGCCATAGAACCATTATAGTATGGTGAGAAGTAGCAAAATATTCCAGCTTATGTACTAGGCGCATTACTTGGAGATGGAGCTTTAACAAAACGAACTCCAAAGATTTCGTCTATAGATCAAGAAATATTAGATAGAATTCAATATTTACTTGGCGATGGATTTGAATTTAAATATGACCCTACAACAAGTTGTGAATATAGGATTATAGATAAAGAAAGATTCATGCATAAAGATGAGTTTGAGAATGGATAGTATGGAGTAAATAGACTTCATAGATGGATAGATGACCTTGGTCTATGTGTTTCTTGCGCGTATAAGTTTATACCAGATTAGTACAAATATGGATCGATAGAATAGAGATACGAGCTCATACGAGGTTTAATGGATACAGATGGATATATATCTAAGGATGGTGGTATGTCATTTGTAAATACATCAAAATAGCTTATAGATGATTTTGTAGAAGTATTAAGAAGTCTCGGTATACTTTGCTCTGTATCTAAGAGAGCTCCAGGAAAAGGTGGGGTTCGTAATGGACGTGCTATATTTGGCACGAAGTTCTCTTATGTGGTATATATAAAAGGTAACCCAGATATATTCCACCTGTCTAGAAAGAGAAATAGAATTAGAAAGAATCGCAAATTTAGTAATAAAGTAGCTATTACAAATATAGAATATCTTGGAGAGCAAGAGAAGTAGAGATGTATATTTGTAAGTAACGAAAATCATTTGTATCTTACAAGGGATTATATACCTACGCATAACTCATTTAAGGGTGGATCTATGCTAGTTAGAAACTATATGCTTATACCAGGCTCGAAGAACTTCGCTATAGCATCAGAACAGAAATTCCTTATAGGTGATGGTTTGTTAACTAAAGCCTGGCAGATAATGGATTTCCTTGATAAGCATACTGCATGGGCTAAGCAAAGACTTGTGTCTACACGTATGGAAAGAACATCCGGTTATAAAATCACCGATGAGTTTGGTAAGTAGACAGAACAAGGATATCTGTCTAGTATAACAGGAATAACCCTTAAGAACGATCCAGAACGTGTGCGTGGTACTCGTGCTAAGCTTGTACTATGGGAGGAGGGTGGTAAGTTCCCTAGTCTTCTTGATGCATGGCGTATAGAACAGCCTTCAGTAGAAACCGATGATGGCAAAGCGTTCGGATTGATGATAGCATTTGGTACCGGTGGTACTGAAGGAGCTAGCTTCGAAGGATTGAAAGAATTATTCTATAAGCCTAAGTCTTATAATGTTCTCAGCTTCCCTAATATATGGGATGAAGGCAGAGAGAATACTGAATGTGCATTCTTTGTTCCAGCATATTCAAACCTAGAGTCATTTGATGATGACGGTAATTAGGTTTACATGGATAGGGATGGAAATAGCTATAAAGAGAAAGCTATAGAGAACCTTATAGATTAGAGAAACAAGGTAAAAGATGGAGGTGCTAGTTAGCAGTCAATAGACCGTTTTATATCAGAGCGTCCTATAAGGCCAGCAGAAGCTGTATTGGAGCTCGGTAAGAATATATTCCCTAGAAAGTTATTAATGGACCAGTTGACCAGAATAAGGACCAACAAGAAGCTTCAAAGCATGAAGCATATAGTTGATCTGGAATGGGATGGAAATGGTCAAGTAAAGGCTACAGAAAAGCCTAGTGGGGATATAACTAACTATCCTCTTAAGAAGGGAGATAAACCACATGGATCTGTAGTTATATGGGAATATCCTGTAAAGGATCCTCCGCTTGGTTTATATATAGGAGGATGTGACCCATACGATCATGATGATAGCTTTACAAACTCTCTTGGTTCTACATTTATATTTAAACGTGTAAGAGCTGGAGAAGCATGGACGGATGTAATAGTGGCAGAGTATTCTGGAAGACCAGATACAGCAGAAGAATACTATGAGAATGTGCGTAAGCTACTTACGTTTTATAACGCTAGATTATTATTTGAGAATGAAAGAAAAGGAATCTACCCTTACTTTACGAATAAACACTGCGATTACCTCTTGGCTGATTAGCCAGATAAAATCATATCTGAAGTCTTTAAAGACAGCAAAGTGCAAAGAAGAAAAGGATGCCACATGACCAAGCAGATTAGGGCGTATGGCGAAGGATTAATATTAGAGTGGCTGTTAGATGAGTTTGAAGAAGGCCACCCTAATGTAGAAAGAGTATACAGCGAACCTCTAATAGAAGAGCTCATATAGAATGATGGTGTACGAAATGTAGACCGCGTGATAGCTTTGTGTATGGTAATGATATACAGAGAGGAGCTCTATTAGGTAAAGGTGTCGTCTGCAAAAGAACAAAACAAATAGGTTGAACTCTTCGAGATGCCGTTATTTAGCAAACAATGGTTTGAAGAAGATAGCAGCACAAGTGAAGACGGTATGCCGATATTCACATTTTAATACATGGAAGATAACTTATACAATTCAGCTTTCCCCAGACAAAAGCTCCCTCTTTCAAAGAAAGGAAAGAAGTGGCAAGAAGATTGCGTTAACTATATTATAGGTGAAGGTAACGTAACATCTGGAGGAAATAGTACATCATATTACGGAGAGCTGTAGACCTATTATAATTTATATAACAGCATCTTCGACGAGAAGGATTTTAAATCAATTACAAACCCATTCAAGGTCGAGGATGGTTTTCCTGCTACTCCTCATGACTTTAACATTATAAGACCTAAAGTAGATTTGCTTATAGGCGAGGAAACAAAAAGACCTCTTAATTTCAGAGTTATCAGAACTTCATAGGAGGCTACATCTGAAATGCAGGAGAAAGAGAAGTAGATGATTCTACAATATATCGAAGCAGCTATCACAGCTAGAATGAGCCCAGAAGAAGCTCAGTAGTTCCAGCAGTAGCTACAGTCTGGAGAAATTATGCCGCCAGAGTAGATAGCTAAGTATATGGACAAAGACTACAAAGATATTGTAGAGAATACTGCATATCATTCTCTTACCTATCTGAGAGAAAAACTTGATCTTGACAACGAGTTTATCAAAGGCTGGAAGGACGGATTGATCTCAGGTAGAGAAATTTATTATGTTGGCGTACTTAATGCAGAGCCATATGCGGAGAGAGTTAATCCTATATGTTTCTCTTACGACAAGAGTCCAGATCTTGATTTTATTGAGGATGGGTCATGGTGTTGCAGAAAGATGCGTATGCCTATAACTGAAGTATACGATAGATATTACGACAAGCTTGAAGAGAAGGATCTTGATAGGCTTGAAGAAATGATTGGTTCTACTCCAGGTAGAAACCTTGGAGACAGAAGTCCTGTTGATATGGGCATACAGTTACGTATATATGATAACCCGATATTTGAAGGATCAGGTAAATCGCTTGTAAATGTATGGCATTGTTGTTGGAAGTCTTTTAAGAAGATCTTTTATGTAACAACTACAGATGACGCAGGATAGCCTTAGATTAATATAGTTGATGAAACATATCAGCCTGTTGGTAATGAGATTAGCGTAGAACCAGATTGGATTGTAGAGGTATGGGAAGGATATAGAGCTGGTAGCGACTTGTACTTTGGTATATAGCCTATTGAATACCAGCACGTAAGTATCGATAACCCTAATAGTCAGAAACTTCCTTATTGCGGTGCTATTTATAGTAATACAAATAGTAAGCCTAGATCATTAGTTAGTATTCTTAAGCCATTGCAGTATATGTATATTGTATTGTGGTACAGACTTGAGTTAGCTATCGCTAGAGATAAAGGTAAGGTTATCAATATGGATATTACATAGATTCCTAAATCTATGGGAGTAAGCCCTGCTAAATGGATGCACTACTTGTCTAGCGTTGGCGTTAACTTTATTAACCCATATGAAGAAGGATGGGCGATCCCGGGCCGTGAAGGTGGCAAGCCTGCGCAATTTAACCAGATGACATCTCTTGATCTTACAATGTCTAACGTCATAGCTGAATACATACAGCTGATGGATAAGATAGAAGAGCTGGCTGGTACAATCTCTGGTATTACATAGCAGCGTGAAGGAGCCGTAAGCTCATCAGAGATGGTAGGTAATGTAGAAAGATCTGTGGTACAGAGCTCGCATATTACTGAACCATTGTTCTGGGTTCATAACCAGTGTAAGCGAAGAGTACTTAATATGCTTCTTAATACAGCTAAGGGTGCTTGGGAAGAGACTGGTAAACAGAAGCTCCAATATATCTTTGACAATGGAGAAAGAGCATTCTTGGACATTACTCCTAAGTTCTACTATGAGGATATGGATGTATTCGTAAGTGATACATCTAAAGATCTTGAGAACATATAGAAGCTTCAGCAGCTTATACAGCCAGCTATGCAGAATGGTGCTAGCTTACTTGAGGCGGCAGAGATTCTTACAAACGACAACTTCAATATCATTAAGCAGAAGCTTAAGGATATGTAGACCAGACAGGAGCAGATACAGCAACAGCAGCAGGAAGCAGAAGCTCAGCAGCAACAGCAGTTACAGCAGATGCAGAATGAATCTAAGCAGCAAGAGCTTATGTTACAGGAAGCTCAGATGGATCTTCAGAGATATCAGATTGATCAAGATAATCAGACTAAGATAGCTGTAGCACAGATCAATGCTTATCGTGGAACCGAGGAATTAGATCAGGATCAAAACGGAATCCCAGACATAGTTGAGATAGGTAAGCAGGCTTTAGAGAGACAAAAAATATCAGAAGACTCATATAATAAGCGATACGAATCTAGATAGAAGAAAGAAATAGAAGATCAGAAGATTTAGCTTGAGAAGGATAAGATGAAGCATGAGACAGAGTTACAGAAGGCTAAGGATGATGCTGCTTATGAACGCGAGAAACTTAAGGCTCGCACGGCCCTTAAGAATAAAACATCTGGCGAGAAGTAATGAAGTTTGACAACAAGACATTTTAGTAGAAGTATGAAGCGTGGAAGAATGGCGCTGATTACTGGAAGGATATTAGAGGAATCAACTTGGGTGGAAACACCCAGGCTGATGAACCTAGTCCAGAAGAGTAGCTGTAGATGGATCAGAATGTATAGTCTATACTTAATGCTTATAATGAAGGAAAGGATGTTAATATAGCTAAAGATATTATCGAGCCATTGCCTTTCGACACTCCATTAAACGAAGAGCATCCTATACTTCATAAATATAAAGGTGGAAAAGATGATTCTATTAATACTTTTGTTAACAGAATGGGCCCTCTTGTAGGACAATAGCTAAACAGATACGGTTATGGTGATGCTGCATACTACAATGTAATGCGTTAGCTTGCATATGAATCTAATTACGGTAGATCTAGAGTTGCTAGAAGACAACATAATTATGGTGGAGTAGGCTGGAATGGTAAGACTTACAATACATACAAGAGCGATGCAGATTTTGTTAAGGATTATGTAAGACTTATGCATACACGATACGGAGCAGCACTTAGAGCCAAATCTACATAGGATTATGCTAGAGCACTTAAGTAGAAGGGTTATTATGAAGATTCTCTTTAGAATTATTCAAGAAACCTTAATAGTATGAATAGCCTTGTTAGAGCCGCTCGTAATCATAAGAATGCGCATAAGGATGCTTATAACTATAATGTATAGTTAAACGACATTGAGCAGGATTATGAAGACGCTAAGAATGCTAGTCCTATAATTATCAATTCGCCATCTACAAGATAGCCTAGTACTATTAGAGCAGATGTTCCAACAACTTTACTTGGTCCTACTTAGGAAGAGATTAAAGCTCAGCAACAGCGTGATCTTGACCGGTATAAACAGTAGATGTATAATTAGATAACTTAGCCTGTACTTCCAAATATACTCAACTTGTTACCTTAGAATAACTTTGGTAAAGATTCTTATGGCTAGAAGTTCTGGTGGAGAAGATGTAACAATCTTAAACTGATGTAATTATGACACAGATGGAAAGTCCTAAGCGAAAGATGCAGAAGAAGAATGATTATCAGCGTCATAAGCTCTTTCGTAAGATTAAGCGTAGAAGAAAAGCATAGGCTGAAGCAGATTAGTAGGTAGCTATGAAGTAGCTTAGAAAGAAGCTAAAAAAGCCATAGAGAGGAGGTATATATGCCTAAACTTATATAGCAACTTGAGTAGCGTAAAAAATCATTAGATTCGTTCTTTTCTTCAAAGAAATTAATTTAGAGAGTCAAGGATTCTGGTAGATCTAAAGTTAAGATAAAGAAAGATAATCCTGGATTCACTAAATCTTAGCTTAAAAAGAATGAGTAGGTTCATAAAAAATTTGATCCAACATCTGGGATTGGTCCGCTATCTTATTTAGGTAATATTTTGTTAGGGGGAAATTAGGCTAGCGGAGAAGAAGACTAGTATTGGAGAGCGTATCTCGGACTAAGTAACAAATTACCAATCGCTAATAGACGAGATTTAACAGAATGGGATTATTCTGACGAAAAGAATAATAACAAACATTCTGATTTTTATGGTATTACCCCAAAAATGAAATACTATATACAAGCTATGGCGGATTCTACGAATCTTGGAAAACTCGTTAGAAGTGGACATGTGTAGTATAATGATATGTATTAGTTTAGCAAAAGATTACTAAACAATCCAGGTGTTTGGTAGCAGGCCAATGATAAAGATTTTAATGATTGGGCAAAACGCGGTACTGCTTTACAAAATTAGGGAGAGTGGAACCCTCTTGGAATGCTTGCTAAATTTGGTGCAAAATGGGACCCGGAATAGCAAAGGGTATTCGTACACGATACTTATGATTTTCCATGGTACACAAAATCATAGATACCGAAAAGACCAAACGAGATGAAAATACGTGGCAGCGAATGGTTTAGTCCGTATATTGGATCCGATTTCTTTAGAAATAATCAAGACGCAAATTTAACGCCAAAGTCTATAACTTAGTATAATTCTGGCAAAGATATCCATATAAAGAAATCTAAGCGTGGAACATTTACTAAAGCAGCTAAATAGCATGGTATGAGTGTTCAGAGCTTTGCTAATAGTGTCTTAAGAAATCCAAGTAAGTATAGTACAACTATGAGAAAGAAAGCCAACTTTGCACATAATGCAGCAAAGTGGAATAAATGATAACATTACACGGGTTCGACTCCCGTGTAGCGTACAACAATTAAAAATATTAACTTAGTTATAATTTAAATTATGGCAAGAAAGAAGAAAAATCCATTAGGTGATTTTGAAGACGCTTTGAGCTCTCTCGGGTTCGGTGGCCAGGAAGGTGGCGACAGCGTTACAGACATCGATAACCAGGATGTGGTTAATCAGGTGTTAGATGACCCTAATGATGATATTGATAATTTAGACAATCCAGATGACGACAAGTCTTCTGAGGATAATAAAGATAATAAGAATGTAACTGGTGATCCTAATGCTCATGATGATGAGACAGAGATCCCAGATAATATTTTAAATAATAATACGTCCGACACAACTACAGTTGACAACGAATAGGATGACGACAATGATGATAATGATCAGCAGACTGACACTGACGTCGTAGATCCTGGAGAAGCAGAATAGATTGGTGCTTTCTTTGACGCATTCGCTGAAGCTAATGGTTGGAGTGTTGATGAAGACGAGAAACCTAAGACAATTGAGGGCATCGTAGAGTATATCAAAGATGTCGTAGATGAGAATTCAACCCCACAGTACGCCGATGATCGTATTGCTAGACTTGATCAGTACGTAAAGAATGGTGGTAAATTTGAAGACTTCTATCAGACACAACAGAAATCTATGTCTTATGACAACATAGATTTGGAGGACGAATCTAATCAGAAAGCAGCTGTTCGTGAGTTCTATAAATTACAGGGTATGAACGACGAGCAGATTAGTCGCAAGATTGAGCGCTATGAAGATGCTGACATGCTGGAAGATGAAGCAGCTGATGCTGTAAATTATCTTAAGGCGTACGAGCAGCAACAGCAAGAGTATATGGCTCAGCAACAGGAAGCTCAAAGACAGGAGCAGGAACAGCAAGCTGCACAGTTCATGGACGATCTTACCTCTAGTATTAATGGTCTTACCAATATTAGGGGTATCAATATCCCAAAGGAGGATAGAAAGGCATTGTTCGATTATATTACAAGAACTGATGCAGACGGTTTAACAGAGTATCAGAAGGCTTTTAATAATAACCTTGTTAACAATTTGATAGAATCAGCCTACTTCACAATGAAGGGTGATGCTCTACTGGGCGAAGCACAGCGCAATGGTCAGACATCTGCTGCGAGTAAACTTAGACAAATGCTCAAACACCAAACAAAAAATCATACATCATACAATGTTGGGCATGAAAAACAACCTCAGGCATGGGATCTCGCGTCAAAATACCTATGATGAGACAATTAACATATTATGAATAATTCAAGTTCTTTATTAAATAATCTTCAGCTCTACCGTGGTAAGCGTTTTGCTGACTTGGTAGACGAAAACATGATTGCTAACGCAATGCTTACAAAGCCTCATGAAGTAGCAGGCTTGTTGTCATTGGTTTTTGGTACAAAGGATGATGGTATTTCAACTACCATCGACTTGTTGACTGGTGGTCTTGGTTCAACCATGACTATCGAAAACAGAGAATACGAGTGGTCTGTAATGATTGATGCTGATCACGCTGTTAATATCCGCTATGCTAAGTGGAATGGTAAGGAGATTACCCCTAAGTCAATTACAGAAGGTTTGACTCCTGGTATTAATAATACTCCTATTTATCTTGGTCTTGAAGAGAAGTGGTTTGGTCCAGGTGCAATTCTTGCATTTGACAATGTAAACTTCCAGGTACGTGTAAACGGTACTCCATACCAGGATGGTAGTACATGGGTATATGAGACATATGTAGCAGAAGGCTTCCAGGGTTCTTACATTCCTTGCGAGTATTTGCTCCCAGGTCGTCAGGTAGACCGTATCGGTTCTGCATACGAGGAGTACAGTGATGAGGCAGATATCATCAACTA
>ULYQ01010649.1_pt1 | contig 19877 bp, 22 predicted proteins | sample 1962271 | NCBI WGS metagenome assembly ULYQ01 (sample SAMEA4835865, study PRJEB28245) | human gut metagenome | biome: gut microbiome; material: fecal sample | place: Denmark | collected 2008
CAATGTCGGATCGTCTTTGATGACCATTGGTGCAGAAGGCACAATCTGATGGCCTTTGCTGTGGAAGAAATCTTTAAAAGATTCTCTAATTTCTTTTGCTGAATACATATCGTAATATAAACTTTCGTTTGAAATCAAGTTTTTTGAACGAGAATTAACTCTCATTTTATCTTGCAAAAGTAATCATTTTATTACTTTTGTAAAAGAAGAATTCACCCTAATGCGTAGCACTGAGAAAAAATATTATAAAATCAAAGAAGTTTCGGAAATGCTTGACATCCCCATCTCGACATTGCATTTCTGGGAACGGCAGTTTACGGTATTGTCTCCTCGACGGTCGAGAGGCAATGATAGGCTGTATACGACCGACGATATTGAAAAAATCAAGATGGTGCATTATCTTGTAAAGGTGCGCGGCATGAAGCTTGCCGCCGCCCAAGAACAGATTCTGCACAACCGCAAAAATGTGTCAAAAAGACAAGAGGTGGCGGAACGTCTTGAGGAAATAAAAACCGAACTGCAATCGTTGGCTGACGCACTGGACGGCATTTGGAAACGAGGCCGTGAAAACAGCCCTGTATCCGAATAGCTATCTGTCAGTCATCAAAACGCTTTAGGATGTTTTGATAAGCGTCGATGCGTCGATCACGCAGAAACGGCCACCAGCGTCTCACCTGTTCGCTTCTTGTCAAATCTATTGCAACAATTTTCTCCGCCTCGCTGTCGGTAGCGGCTTCATCAATCAGCTCGCCTTGAGGTCCCGCTACAAAGCTTGTGCCCCAGAATTGGATTCCGTTGGTTGCATTCGACGGGTCGGGTTCGTGTCCAACTCTGTTTACTGCGACAACAGGCAGCCCGTTGGCTACAGCATGTCCCCTCATAGACAACATCCATGCTTGTCGCTGACGCATTTTTTCCGCTTCGTCGTCTGAGCTTTCCCATCCGATGGCGGTGGGGTATATCAATAATTCTGCGCCTTTCAATGCCATCAATCGAGCCGCTTCCGGATACCACTGGTCCCAACAAACCAATACACCAAGTTTTCCGACAGATGTCTGGATTGGTTCAAAACCTATATCCCCGGGCGTAAAGTAGAATTTCTCATAATATGCCGGATCGTCAGGAATATGCATCTTGCGATATTTCCCGGCAACGGATCCGTCTTTTTCAAAAACAACGGCGGTGTTGTGATATAACCCCGGCGCTCTGCGCTCAAACAGCGATGTCACAAGCACTATGCCGCATTCTTTTGCCACGTTGGAATAAACGCCTGTTTCTTCGCCGTTAATGTCTATCGCCAAGTCAAAATTGTCGACGCTCTCCGTTTGGCAGAAATACAAGCTGTCGTGCAATTCTTGCAGCACCACAAGTTGCGCGCCGTCGTTTGCCAAGCGTTTTATTTTTGCGACAAGGTTTTCTCTATTCTTGCTTATGCAGGCGCTGTTGGCTTGCTGAATGTATCCTAATTTGATGATTCTGCTCATATATTCAATGAATTTTTAGGGAACTGCATGGTAACGCAATGGAGCGATCCGTGCTGTTTTATCAATGCTCGGCAGTCAACGCCGAGAACCTTTCTGTCTGGAAATGCAGAGGATATTATGCTCATGGCTTCGCTGTCGTTGCTTTCCTGGCCGTAAATAGGGACAAGAACGAATCCATTTCCAATAAGAAAATTGGCATATGTTGCTGGCAGCCGCTCCCCGTCGGCAAAGATAGGGGTGGGTAACGGCAATGGGAGCAACTTATACTTTGCTCCGTCTGCGGTTGTGAAACTTTGGAGCTGACATTCCATAGCTTTCAACTCTGTGAAATGCTCGTCACGTTCATCATCGGTTGAAACATACAGAATGGTGTCGTTTGGCGCCAATCGCGCCAAGGTGTCTATGTGGCTGTCGGTGTCGTCGCCACTAAGGTAGCCATGGTCAAGCCACAACACTCTGCTTATGCCGAATACCTTTTCCAAGTACGCTTGTATTTCCTCTTTGGATGATTGGCCATTTCTATTCTTGGAAAGCAGGCATTCGCGTGTGGTGAGCAGCGTTCCTTTGCCGTCGCTCTCGATGGAGCCTCCCTCAAGGACAAAATTCAAGTTGTTTGAATATTCCCCCTTAAACATTCCGGAATCGAAAAGACGGGATGTTATAAGATTGTCTTTGTCGGCGGCAAATTTCAGACCCCAACCGTTGAACTTGAAATCGTTGACCACGGGGCGGTTTCCGCGAAGCGTGGTTATGGAACAAGTGTCGCGTGCCCAAGTATCATTTGTCGGACATTTGACCACGGATATCAACTCGTTGCTGAATGATATGTCGCTGCTGTCGTCAGGGTCTGCTATGACGATGACTCTTTCGCCTTGGTCAGCAATGGCGTTGACTATCTCTTTGTAACAAGAGACAACTTCTTCCAGCATATATGACCAATCTGTTCCGGCATGTGGCCACGCAAGCATTATGGCGTCTTGTTCTGCCCATTCGGCGGGAAGAATTGCGCGTTCGTTGTTATTCGTCATATTCTGTAAGGGAATCAAATGCAGATTCGTGATTGTCCAAGTATTCGTGACAATAGTCAACAAACGCAGTCCGTTCGCGGTATCCCATATCGTCACACCATTCCTTAAAATAAGCCTTAAGCGCCTCGTCCTCGAAAATCAGACGTTTAAACTCGCTCTCGGCAATGTCGATACTCCCAAACCTGACCAGTAGTTCCTGAATCATTGATGAAATATCAGTCATAGTTTCAATAGTTTTATACGTTTCCCAAAAATAACCATATTTCCTCTAACTTCCAAACTTTATAAAAAAATAAGCACACGTAATTGAGCGTGCGCTTATTTTTATTTTGATGTAAGTTGTGTCTTATTCAGAAACCACCTCGAAAGGAATTTCTACAGAAACTTCTTTGTGGAGTTTCAAGAGAGCCTTGTAGCTTCCAACTTCCTTCACAGCCTCTTTGAGAACGATAAGTTTGCGGTCTACGTTGAAACCCAACTTCTCGAGAGCCTCTGCAATTTGAATATTGTTCACTGAACCAAAGATTGTGCCGGTAGAGCTTGTCTTTGCTCCGATAGTCAAAGCAACGTCCTTCAAAGACTCTGCCAATGCCTCAGCGTCGGCTTTGATTTTAGCCAGCTTGTGGGCTCTTTGCTTCTGGTTTTCTGCCAAAACTTTAAGTGCCGATTCGGTAGCGATAACAGCTTTGCACATTGGGATAAGGTAGTTTCGACCGTAACCGCTCTTAACTTCTACAACATCGTCCTTGTAGCCAAGATTTGCGATATCTTCTTTTAATATGATCTTCATAATTGTAATCCTTCTTTTAATGTTATTTCATCAAGTCAGTCACGTAAGGAAGAAGTGCAAGATGACGGGCGCGTTTTACGGCCTGTGCCACTCTTCTCTGGAATTTGAGTGAAGTTCCCGTGATGCGACGAGGAAGGATTTTGCCTTGCTCGTTCAAGAATTTCTTGAGGAATTCAGGATCTTTGTAGTCGATATACTTAATGCCACTCTTTTTGAAACGGCAATATTTTTTCTTTTTGACATCTACTGAAAGCGGAGTCAAGTATCTGATTTCTGATTGTGGTTGTGCCATGATTAATCCTCCTTTGTTTCGTTGTTGTTAGACTTAGCTGCGCGAAGACTTCTGCGTTTTTCAGCGTATTCTGCAGCATACTTGTCAAGACGGAATGTCAAGAAACGGATAACTTTCTCTTCGCGACGATAAGCTGTCTCAAGTTTCTTCACAACCTGCGGTTCTGCATTGAACTCAACAAGGCAATAGAAGCCTGTGCTTTTTTTCTGAATAGGGTATGCCAACTTGCGGAGGCCCCAGTTCTCTTCATTTACTATTTCTGCACCATTTTTAGTGAGAACAGCAGTGAATTTTTCTACCGCTTCCTTCATCTGAGCATCAGACAAAACGGGAGTTAAAATGAAAACGGTTTCGTACTTGTTCATAATTAATTGATTAGTTTTTAAAATTTGCGGCACAAAGGTATGAATTTTTCGCTGTTTACGCAAACACTTTTTGCGAAGATGCAATAAAAAAAATGAAAATTTAACAATAAATGGTCGTTTTGATGGATTTTGAGCTACATGTCACTGATTTCCGCATGAAGTTTTGACGGGATTCTAAAAAAATAACTAAATTTGCACATTTGTAAAGCGAAAAATCTATTAAATGGAAATAACAGCAACGCAATTAGCGACTATTATAAGAGGTGAAATCGAGGGCGACGGCTCTGTGAAGATATCCTCTTATTCTAAAATCGAGGAGGCTCAAGAGGGTTCTTTGTCATTCTTGGCCAATCCTAAATACACGCATTTTGTATATACGACAAAGGCATCAGCCCTGTTGGTGCGCAAAGATTTTGTACCTGAGCAGCCTATAAAAGCGACACTGATAAAGGTGGACGACCCGTATGCCACTTTGGCGGAGTTGCTCAATTTGGTGCAAGCATCGGCTCCTGTGAAATCCGGAGTGGAGCAGCCCGTATATGTTTCGGATGGCGTTGATTTGCCAAAATCAATTTATCTTGGTGCATTCTCTTATATCGGCAAGGATGCCAAAATAGGAGAGAACGTAAAAATATACCCTCAGTGCTATATTGGCGACGGTGTTGTTATTGGAAACAACACGACTCTTTACGCAGGTGTTAAAATATACCAGGGGTGCGTTGTCGGCGAGAATTGCATTCTCCATTCGGGAGTTGTTGTGGGAAGCGACGGCTTTGGATTTGCCCCTGAAAAGGACGGCAGTTATCTGAAGATTGCCCAGATCGGCAATGTGGTAATTGAAGACAATGTAGAAATAGGCGCCAACACCACTGTCGACAGGGCTACGATGGGCTCGACAAAAATCCATAAAGGCGTGAAGTTGGACAATCTTATACAAGTTGCGCATAATGTTGAAATCGGCGACAACACAGTTATTGCCGCACAGACAGGCATTGCGGGTTCGGCTAAGATTGGCAAACAAAATATGATTGGAGGCCAAGTTGGCATCGCCGGTCACATCACAATCGGCGACCGGAACCAAATTGGGGCACAGTCTGGCATCCATACAAGAACAGGCGACGACAAGGTGCTGCTGGGGTATCCTGCGGTTGACGCAAGAGATTTTATGCGCGAAGCTGCATATCGTCGCCGGTTGGGCGACATAATCGCCGACTTGAACACTATAAAAAAAGACTTAAACAAAAAAGACAACAAATAAAAAAGATAATATGAAACAATGTACGTTGAAATCTGCTTTTACCATAAAAGGTAAGGGCTTGCATACGGGCAGGGAAATTGAAGCGACATTCAAGCCTGCTCCAGACAATTTTGGGCGGAAATTCCTTCGCATTGATGTTGAAGGCGCAGCGCCTATCGAAGCTGTGGCTGAGAATGTCGTGGAGACATGCCGCGGAACGGTTATTGCTTCTGGCGACTTGAAAATCTCCACTATTGAGCACGCCATGGCTGCGTTGTATGCTTCCAATGTCGACAACTGCCTCGTGGAGCTGAATGGCCCTGAAGTGCCAATTCTTGACGGCAGTGCAAAAATATTTATGGACAAGATTGAGGAAGTCGGAGTTGTTGAGCAGACGGAAGACGCAGCGGTGTATGTTGTAAGAAACCGCACAACGGTTAAGGACAGCGAAACCGAAGCCTCAATTTGCGTTATTCCCGACAGCGATTTCTGCGTGGATGTAATGATTGAGTTCAACTCGGTTGTACTCTCCAATCAGTTCGCCACTCTTGACTCTTTGGATGATTTCAAGACACAGATTGCTGCAAGCCGTACATTCGTTTTCGTAAGAGAAATTGAAGAGTTGGTCAAACACGACTTGATAAAAGGCGGCGACCTGGACAATGCCATCGTTATTTACGACACTCCGGTGGCGCAGTCGGAGCTTGACAGAATCGCCGATATGATGAACGTGCCAAGAAAGAAAGTGTCAGAGTTCGGATTCATCAACAGCGACGAGCTGGTGTTTAAAAACGAGCCGGCACGCCACAAACTTCTTGATGTGGTTGGCGACATGGCTTTGATTGGCAGACGTGTGCAGGGCCGTATTATCGCCACTTGCCCAGGTCATACAATCAACACTACATTTGCGAAAAAGGTGAGACGCGAATTAAAGCGTCAGGAGGTTCAGGCTCCGGTCTACAATCCAAACGAGACCCCGATTATAGACGTGAACCGCATCAGAGAGTTGCTTCCACACAGATATCCGTTCTTGCTGGTTGACAAGATTATAGACAAATCCGACAAATATATTGTTGGAGTAAAGAACGTGTCGGGCAACGAACCATTCTTCCAAGGCCACTTCCCTACAGAGCCAGTGATGCCTGGTGTGCTTCAAGTTGAAGCCATGGCTCAAACTGCTGGATTGCTTGTTTTGGGCTCTGTCGACAACCCTGAAAGCTATTCTACTTATTTTATGAAGATCGACAACGTAAAATTCCGACAGAAAGTTGTTCCTGGCGACACTTTGATTTTCCACGTGTCATTCTTGACTGAAATGAGAAGGGGTTGTGCCAACATGAAGGGTTACGCATTTGTTGGCGACAAAATCGTTTCCGAGGCTGAGTTCATGGCGCAAATAATCAAAAATAAATAATATGAAGCAACCATTAGCATATATACATCCAGATGCAAAAATCGACCCAAGCGTGGTTATTGATCCGTTTGTGACAATTGACAGAAACGTGGAAATCGGAGCGGGAACTCGCATTGCCAGCAACGTTACAATTATGGAGGGTGCAAGAATTGGTAAAAACTGTACGATTTTCCCTGGCGCTGTTATTGGTGCGATTCCTCAAGATCTTAAATTTATGGGAGAAAACACGTTGGCTATCGTTGGCGACAACACAACCATTCGTGAATGCGTGACCATAAACAGGGGCACCGCGTCGAAGGGCAAGACTGTTGTTGGCAGCAATTGCCTTATTATGGCTTATTCTCACATCGCCCATGACTGCGTGATTGGGGACAATATCATTATTGCAAACGCTTCGCAGATTGCTGGAGAGGTACAAATCGACAATTTTGCGGTAGTTGGAGGAGGAACATTGATTCATCAATTTTGCCATATAGGTTCTCATGTGATGATACAAGGCGGGGCTTTGGTCAACAAAGACATTCCCCCATATGTAAAAGCTGCCCGTGAACCGATATCGTATGCTGGCGTGAACTCAATAGGCTTGCGTAGACGCGGTTTCACAAATGAGCAGATTCGTGACATCCAGGACATATATCGTTATCTATATCTTTCTGGATACAACAATAGCGATGCTGTGGAGCATATCGAGGCGGAACTTCCTGCCACGAAAGAGCGTGACGAAATCATCTTGTTTGTGCGCAACTCGAAGCGAGGCATTATTAAAGGCTACGTATAGCAATAAGCCTTAACCGAAGACTTGCGAAAGGGTCGATCTGACAAAGTGTTAGGTCGACCCTTTCGCATTGGTATTTTTTCGAGGCGCTGAAAGGCGGCAAAGGCACTGAAGGAGAAAGGCGAGACACCGGAAGAATTGTTGCGGTCAATCAAGGAAAACGAGAAGGCGGAGGAAAAAAGGAAAGCCGCAGAGGAGCGTGAACGTGCTGAGAAAGAGGAGAAGGCTCGCATTGAGGCAGAGAAGAAAGAGGCGGAGAGGATTGCTGCAGAAAAGGCGGAGGAAGAAGCTCGTGTTGAAGCAGAAAGGAAGGCAGAAGAGGAGCGCATTGCTAAGCAGAAGTCTGAGGAGAAGACTGCGGAGGCGGAATCCGACAAGGAGGAAGCGGAGAAGCGAATGGACGATGAAGAACCAAAGCCCGTAGGGAGTGGTGTGTTTGGAAACATCTACAACCAATTCAAGGGCAAGGTGAAGGAAGCCTTCGATTTCTTGATGAAGCATAAAGGCGGCGACTTGCTCGGTGTGTTCCACAGGAAAGATGTCGGTGACATTGATTTGGTGTGAGGTGACGAGAATGGCGGACTTGCCCATATTCTCCACAAGCACGTTGGAGAGGGTAAGAGTTTCGCCAACGTGAACGAGGCGATGAGCCACATACAAAACATTATAGAAACTGGAAAGAACGATTTTGAGGACGGAGACAAGATTGTGTTCAGAAAGGGGTCTTAATTGGTCACGGTCAGAAAAAACTTCAGAGATGGAGGTAACAAAAACTGGGTTTTGACGGCTTATGACAAGGAAGCAGCTGACAATGGCAATCGCGTTACAACCAAAGTCATTGAAGGCAAAGCTACACCGCACACTGCTTCCATCGACAAAGGTAGTAAAAAAGCAAAAGAGCAGAGCGTTTTTGACAAGGCTAAGGAGATTGCCGACAAGTGTAGAGTCCAACAGCAAGTGCAAAAAAACATTATATCACCAGCACATTATTTATCATAATACAAATTATAGGACTTTTATTAACCAATTAAATATATAAAACTATGACAAAGAATGAAATTATCAGAGAGTTAGCAAAATGCAACCCTTCAAACATCAAAAGTTTGTATGTTATTTATCATAACAAGCCTAATGTGAAGTTCACTTTTTCCTATGATTATACACCTTCGGCTTCTGTAGATAGTCGTAGAGAGTTGGCAAAGGTGATTTTGTCTATTTACAAGCTTCGCCAATATGTTCAGAGTATACTTATCGTTTATTTTTCTGATAATGGTGGTTGCTTAACCAGGACGTATGATTCTTGTGTCCGTCCACAATCTATTTCGGATTTTATCAAAACTATTAAAAAATAACATTATGAAGAAAAATGATATTATTAGATTTTTGCAAAATCTTTCTCCTTATTGTATCTGCTGTTTGGATATAGTTTTTTATAAGATGACTACGGATGGCTCTTTCTATTATAGGTATCAGTTTTCTGTTTCGCCTACGTTTCCATCTTCTTCAACGCCTCTTGCTAAGGTCCTTTTGACTCTCTGGTCTCTTCGCCGTAGTGTCCGTGCGATACATCTTGTTTATTTGGATTCTCAGAACCAACAACAACAAGTTGAATATATGGTAAAGGATTTTGTTCCTTGCGATAGATTGTCGGATTTCATTAACTCTAAAAATATAAAATATGGAAAAATCTATTAATTATCTTGTGTCCATCACTACAACTAAAATTCCTAACGCTAAACCGCATTTGGTTCGCTGCCCTGCTGATGAAATTCAGCAACTTATGTATGAGTTTCCTAATTCTGTGTTTCTTGTGCAAGAGTTGCCTGATTTCGTGTCACGTCCCGAACTTGCCGACAATGAAGGCTCAAAACGCTAACTTTTAAATTTTCAAATATGTATAATTTTCTAAATTCTTTCACTTATGAATGCTCAAAAAAAGAAGAACCTCGTGAAGTGGCTTACCTATATACTGACTGCTATTCTTGGCGCTCTTGGTGGTAATCAACTTCCGCTCTAATATCATTTTTTATTCATAGTTATCTTGCATTATGGACTTGAACCGCATCATTAAGTCTTTATCGTTCTGTCAGTCTCCGAGGTATGTTTATGCTTCCTCTGGTAAACGTATATTGGTAAAATGCGGTTCTTGTCCTCTTTGTCTATCTGCTAAAGCTGCTAAATATACGCAACTTTGCGAACTTGAAGAATATAAATCTAAGTATTGTGCTTTCGTCACCCTTACTTATCGTGATGAAGATATACCTAAATGTATTTTTGACACTTCGTATATGCACTATAACTATTTTGATGGCGATGATAACTTCTCATCTGTCGTTTGTCCGATTCGCTCTCTTTGTCCCAGGGATGAAAATTTCAATGAGTTCATCGGTGAACAATGGTTTGATGTTGACAAACCGCTTCCCCCTCAAATTCTTGATGCTTATAAGCGCACTTGTCCGCGCTCAAAATACAACTATCATAAATTTATCGGTTCGTGCATCACTACTGATGATGGTGTTTCTTGCTTTGGCTACTTGCTTCGCTCTGATGTCACTAACTTTCTAAAACGTGTCCGTTCTAAATGTTCTTATTATCATAATGAAAAAATTCGTTTCTACTTGTGTGCTGAATATGGTCCGAAAACCTATCGTCCGCACTTTCACGTCCTTTTCTATTTCAACTCTCCAGAAGTCTTTGCGAACCTCTACTCCTATTGTGTATCATCTTGGAAGTATGGAAATTGTGATTACTCACTATCCCGTCATAAGTGTGGTTCATATGTATCGTCATATGTCAATAGTGCTGCTGACCTTCCTTCTCGTTATAAAGGTCGTACCTTACTTAAAACGTTTTCCTCGCATTCCAACTTTCTTGGCTCGTCCTTTTTCTGTACTCTCGCACCTTATCTGCTTGATTATACCTCCAAAGTATATCAGTCGTTTACTCAACGTATTTTCGGAAAAGAACGGGTTTTTCCCGTTACCTTGTCGTATTACACTGCCTTTTTACCCAGATTGCCGTATTCATGCTCTTATACTCGTAGAGAAATATCTGAATTACTTAACTCTGTTGACTATTTATTCAAAAAAACGTCCTTAACTCTTCTTGATTTATCTGAACAAATTCTAAATGCTTGCCCTCGTAATATTTATTACTATCATATCCAAAAAATCAAGGCTTATTTAAATATTCCTGATATTAATTATAATGCTTCTTATTGTATAATGTACAAAACTTACAAATCTCGCTTGTATACACTTTTGCTTCAGTGCCGAAAACTTTTCATTTCGCCACTGCTTTCCTCTTGCACTTCTGTTTCTTCTAAATTTTCCCTTTATTGTGATATAATTTCAAAACTTAAACTTTCCTCTCTCCGTGATTTCTATGACTCTGTTTCTATGCTATCAGATACCTCTTTGTCTGATAAAGTCCCCTTTCTTTATCGTCAATCCCTTGATGTTAACTCTTACACTTCATCCGCCTTAATTAAAAATCAAATTTCTGACAAAACACTTCATTTCAATGATTCTAAAAAACATAAAGTCCAAAATGACTTATATAATATGCTTATTGCTTCTTAATTAATTATTATAAATCTACAATCTATTTTACTATGTCTAAAAATTCTTTGTATCAATTAAAAGATACTCGTAATCATGTGTCCCGTAATGGCTTTGACCTCGGTAATAAAAACTCGTATACTGCTAAGGTCGGTGAAATTTTGCCCGTTTATTGGAAAAATGTTTTACCTGGTGATAAATTTAAGTGTTCTGTTCAACACTTTACTCGTACCCAGGCCGTTCAAACTGCTGCTTTCACTCGTTTCAAGGAAGAATTTTCTTGGTTTTTTGTTCCTTATCGTCTTATGTGGCGCTATTTTCCTAACGCCATTAATCGTCTCGGTTCGCAGGTGAATTCTGCTTCAAGTCTTTACCAATCTTCTGATGTCGCTGACAATCTTCCTACTTTCTCCCTCTCTTCTCTCTGCGCTCCAAAGGATAGCATCATTTCTTCAATGGCTGCTGATGGCTCTAACCTTGTCAATGTCGTAGGTCTTGAAATACCTAACACTACCGCTAAACTCATTTCTTATCTCGGCTACTGCTATATACCTGATACTTATGTAAACAATCTTAAAAATCCTCCGTCTACCGGACAGACTAAAACTCCACCTTATAAACAAGATATTTACGTATCTCCTTTCCCTCTGCTCGCTTATCAAAAAATCTATATGGACTATTTCCGTAACACTCAGTGGGAAAACAATAACCCGTCCGCTTTCAATGTTGACTATATAGGTGATATTAATAACGCGAATTCTGCTTATGACTTGTTCGCTAAAGGTGTTCCGTCTGTAACTACTGCTACACGTGGTTTTTACACAAATGGTATGTTTACTCTTCGGTACAATAATTGGCGAAAGGATATGCTTCAAGGCATTCTGCCCTCTTCGCAATATGGTGATGTCACTCTTGTAACTACTTCCTCTGGTGATGCTCGGTTAAGTGGTACAACTCATATTCCTGGCACCTCTGCATCTGTTGATGTCGGTCGTACTGCCGTTTATACGAAAAATCAAACTGAAATGACTGGCTCTATGATTGCTGATTCTAATGGCACACGCTTTGATTCTGGTCAACCTCTTAACGTTCCTATCCCCTCACGTACTGCTTCTGTTGATATGACTGCTAAACTTAGCACTACGTTTAATGTCCTTCAACTCCGTAAAGCCCAGGCACTGCAAAAACTCAAAGAGATAACCCAGGCCCATGACCTTACTATTAAAGAACAGATGATGGCTCATTGGAATGTAAACGTCCCCGATGTACTCTCACAAGAATGTATATATCTTGGCTCTTGTTCTAATAATATTGATATTAATGAAGTCGTTAACCAAAATCTTTTTGGTGCTAATGATGATGGTAAAGCAACTATTGCTGGTAAAGGTACGGGTTCTGATTCTTCTTTCTGCTGTGACTTTGAATCTAAAGAACATGGTATCATTATGTGTGTCTACACTTGTACTCCTCTTCTTGATTATGAAAACATAGGCACTGATATGCAATTAGTTCAGAAAAATATTCATGACTTTCCTACTCCTGAGTTTGACCGCTTAGGCTTGGATGTGCTTCCCGCTTATGCTCTTCAAAACACTAATGCTACTAAAGTAGCGTGGTCTGGTTCTCTTGGATATACATCGCGGTATATTGACTACAAAACTTCCTTTGATAAAGTTAATGGTGGCTTCCTTGTTGGCGATTTGACAACTTGGGTCGCTCCTGTTAGTCGTGATTACCTTAATAAGTTCTTTGATGGTCCTCTTGATTATCGTTATTTTAAAGTCGCTCCGTCAATTCTGAATCCAATTTTTGGTTTCGCTGCTGATAGTACTGTCGATTCTGACCAACTTTTAATCAATGCTAATTTTGATGTAAAGGTCGTTCGCAATCTTGATTTCAGTGGAATGCCTTATTAGGTGTATGCAGCATTCTGTATTTGTTAAAAAAATTAACTCACACTTTAAATTTCATTACTATGCTAAGTCCAAAAGTAACAATTATCAAGTCTACAATTGTGTTAGACAAGGAAATTCCGTCTTGTACTCAACTTTTTCAACCGCCTGTCTATGAGGAACTTCTCTATCAGTGTGATGGCAAAGGCACTATGTGTAAATGCTCTTCTGATTCGCTCTTACTTAACGCTGAACGTCTCGGAAATCTCCTCGGTGCTGATACTGCTCGTACTCTTATTGATGATATGCGAGACTCTCTCGCTCGTCCGTCTGTTTCTGATGGTGATTCTCTTACCGATGACCAAATCATTGATTTTATTCGTGATAGAGGTATCCAATCACGTTCCGAACTAAAATCTTGGATAGACGCTATAGAGTCCCGTTCTGATGAGATTAAGGATTTCTTTGCTTATCTTAAAACTCAGTCTTTACCTAAAGATGAGCCTAAAGATGAGCCTAAATCTAAATAAAAACTATGAAAAACACCGCGGGGTTTTAGGGGGCGCGTAGCCCCTTAATTCCCCCTTTTTTATTAACTCAATATTTATACGTATGTCTACATTTGGTGAAGGTATGACCGCTGGTCTCTTTGGCACTATATCCAATGCTATTGGCAGCGGTATCAATTTCGGATTAAATAAGCGCACTATGCGTGAGCAAAATAAATTCAACGCACAAGAAGCCTACAAGCAACGGCAATGGCTTGAACGTCAATGGCACGCAAATAATTTTTGGAACTCGCCTACTAATCAGAAAAAATTGCTTATTGATGCTGGATATAATCCGTATATGCAAGGCGAGATGCAGGCTGGTCAAGCAACTTCTGGTTCTCCGTCTGCTGCTTCTGCGTCTGGTAATATTCCTGCTAATTTCACGCTCGGTAATGATATTGCTTCTTCTCTTAATCAAGCGTTCCATGATGACCGCATGGCCAATATTGCTTTTGAACAACAAGCACGTGAACAAGCGTTTAATCAGCCCGTCCAAGATGCCACTGCTCGGTATCTTGAACAACTTGGCAAGGGTCTTAAAATTGATAACCTTAATAAACCTTTGCAACAACGCTTACAAAATGAGTATGTTGACGCTATGCGTGCTTATCAAGACACTGCACGCCATGGTCTTTTCTTGCAGCAAACTTTGCAGATACCTAAGGAGGTCGCTAATATTATTGCCGATACAGACCTTAAGATAAGTCAGAATGCTATTAATCAATTATCTGTACAAGAAAAAGAAATTTTGCTTAAATATATGGATGCTGAGCAATTGGCCTCTATCGCTGTGCTGATTAGTCAAAGACGCTATAATGACGCTCAAAGCGCACTCGCAGCCGTAGAGCGTGATATTAAAAAGGAAGATTTAAAACGTTGGCAGCAAACTACTTCTGATTGGATTCGTCGCACGAATTCTGAATCCCGTTATTGGTCTTCGTTTTATGGCTTGTTCCCTGATGCTGATGTTACACAACAACGTGGTAGCCAAGATTATCAAAATAAATATAATAATGATTATATGAATTGGTTTGATAGAAAATATCCTTTTGTTGATAGTAAAATCGGTGCTTATAGATATGGAATGCCTGGTTCTGCTGTCCCTGTTTATAGGTATACTACCCCAGAGCAAAATGGTGATTATAAAGATTGGCGTTCTTGGCGTAACTATGTTGATTGGATGTATTACCGATAGCGTGTAGCGATGAAACGGGCGTAACCGCCCGTTCCGCTTCTCTCGTCATATATAGGCAAAGTGACAGAAGTCACTTTGTCTATATTAATAAACTACTAAGCGATTCACTTTAAGCTTTTAGTATGTTTATGAATTATGTCTGTGAACTATGTTTTTAAACATATAAAAAATATTGCATATCTGCTTTTTTGTGTGTAATATTGCAGTCGTAAAAAAATGTGCTATGTTTGAAACTACTATATTTGATATGTTTTTTATCATCCTGTTGCTGATTTTATGCATCGTTGTGATATATGCTTTTATTCGGTTTCTGCGAAAAAATATCAAGTAGTCTATTCAACATACTACAAATTATAGGAAAAACGAAAAGCTGGAAAAATACACCTTTTTTTAGAACAATACCAATCTAAGAGATTTCGCCTTCAAAACACAGCCATGCGCGTGAAGGATAAAAACAGAGACGTTTTAAGCTATTTTTTCAGATAATACTCCTCAAAACTGTTATCTGTAAAAAACACGACAATCTTTGAAATCTTCTTTTCTTGTGGCAACTGGTTGACAATAGGCATATTCTGGGCAATTGACCTGGACTCTACACCCTTGAGAATCTCATTTTCCACAGGATTTGGACTGTCATGCGGAAATAATAGATTCTCACACGCTTGATCAGACGCGCAAAACTTAGGTTTTTCGCCTTCGCCAAACAAAAGCCACATCATTGGAATTTCCGGATATGTTTTATGAATAACAGAAATCACATCGTCACCAATTTTTTTGTTTTTTCCACTCAACATTTGTGAAATTGTAGGACGTGGTATGCCACAGGCATCCGCAAATTGAGATCGAGTCAAATTGCTTTCTTCTATAAATGAATTTATCCGGTCGATTATGTTGTCTGATTCGTTCATTATTGTTCAATTTTCTAAATACAAAGGTAGAAAAAACTGTTTTAAAATCCAAATTTAGGATTTGGTTTCTTAAATTTAGAATCACGAATCTGGCTGTTCCAATATACAAATCGGCGCGACGGCGTAATCAGCGTGACGTAAACAAACACTTCATATTTATATTATTTATTTATTGCAAACCAAATTATTACGCATTACTATTCTTGGCAACAATTACCTGATGACAATCTTTCCGTATGCTAAATATTTACTTTTGGTTTTACTCTATATATATTCTGATTTATAACATATTATGATGATAGCTAAAATTTGTTTCCACTCTATTGTATATCCATTTCATCTTCCCAAATCACGCACATTATCCATCTGCTCCCAATTGGCTTTTGAATATCGCTGCTATGTTTTTTCAAATTTTAATTTAAGAAATGAAATCATCAGGATGCAACAACACATCAAATCGCCTCAAATTATCCCCTATCCTATTCCCTCTCAGTTTTGGCTCCACAGATTCTCCCCTACCACATTTCAAAAACTTTTAATTTCCAAGCACTTAACCTTTCTCAGTCAAATGTTAGAGGCTTTCAGATTTTAAAATTCTGCAGGTCCTTTAATAATTACTCAGAATCCGACAACCTAATTTGCATTAACTGAATGGTTGTTTAGTTTGATATTCTTCACCTAAATTTTGGAATCTCAAAATCTTTTTCTTTGCGCATACTGGACCACCTCTAAATCTGTCGCGCTCCCACTAAAATGTTCTGCCAGTTCTCTGGATGCGACTCTGTGTGTGATATCTCCTATGGGCTGAATTCAGCCAATGGCAACAGTAGCTTATCAGAATGCAAAAAGGAACAGTACCGTGTTCCGACGACCATACACTGCTTACTCATTTTGGACAGCAGGCGATATGGCAACGCACCAAATTCCGTTTCAATTCACCTCATTCTGTAGTCATTGCAGATCGTGGCTATTGCGATTTTTCCCTTCTTGACGATTGAGACAACAGGAATGTGTTTTTTGTTGTCAGACACAGGGACAACCTGCACTCACAAATAGAAGAACGTTTATTGCCCGAAACGAGGGCGCAAAATGTGCTCATCGACGAGATTATTGAGCCGACAGGTGAACAGACAAAGAAAAAATACACCAAACCGCTCCGCTCAGACGCATAGCTATCTGGAATGACGAACATGGCTATGTGGTACAGTTGCTCACTAACAACTTCAAGTTGTCTGCTCCCACAATCGCGTAACTCTACAAGGCAAGATGGATGATTGAGATATTTTTCAGAAACATCAAGCAGTTGTTGAAAATAAAGAGTTTCATTGGAACATCGCGCAATGCTGTTGAGACGCAGATATGGACTGCTTTGTCAACGATGCTACTACCCTGCTGGCTAAAGCACGTTGTAAAGTACAAATGGTGGCTTGCCAATCTTGTCGTATCACTTAGATTGAACATATTCACGAATATTGAACTCAACAAGTGTTGAACGAGCCATTTACACCTCCGCCAGAGCTGGCAGAAGAGGAATAAGTAGGGACAAAAGCTTTGAAAGGGTTGTTATCTATAACAACTTCATATTCATCGTACCTAAAAATCGTTTAGGACAATATTGCGATTGTGGATAAAAAATATTGCCGCAATTGAAGGATGCCGAGTTTTTTATGCTAAATTTGCAATAAATTTTTAAACAATAATGACAATATAGGAATAATGAATCGATTATCATTAATGGTACTGGCTTTGACCATGTCGAGCCCTACTTTATTGGCAGGAGTTGTTGCAAACTACGCCTTCAAGGAAAATCACACTGGATATACGCTTTACTTTAAGCAAATTAATGATAATGAAGCGCGTTTGATGCAATTGAACATAGACAATTACGATACTGAGATTGTAATCCCATCAGTGGTAAAGGACACTTATGGATATGAATTTAAAGTCACTGCAATTGGTCAATTGTATAAAACGAATTACAACGACAAAGACATCGACTTTAGCTATATGGGTCAGTGTACCAGCATTTTTGGAGTTGTCTACGATTATCCCAACTACATAAAAAGTGTGACTATACCTGAATCTGTTAAAACAATCTGGCCTTTAGCGTTTTCCGGTAGTCTCAAGGATGGATATGGATTGGGATGTAAATCCTTGACAATTCCCGGCAACGTAACGGAGATTGGTGCAGGTGCGTTTCTGTTTGCCAAGTTTGAGCAGGTTTCAATTCCTGACGCTGTCAAAAATATCTATATAGAAACGTTTAATCATTGTGTAAATTTAAAAAGCATTAATTTGGGCAATGGTGTGATTCAGATTTGGGATGACGCATTCCGCGACATTGCGAACAATGCTGAAATACATATCGATGCGGTAACTCCTCCCAAAATTAGTGATTATGCCTTCTCTTCTAAAGACTATACGGCAAAGGTATTTGTACCATATGGCACGTCGGAAGACTATCGGAGCAAATGGAGTGTGTTCAGTAACTTGGAATTTGTTGAGATGGAGCCAGGACAGACATCTGGCGTGACGGTTGGCAAAGCGCCAACAGAACTACACGTTGAGTGCAATCACAGTAATCTTTATGCCACAGCGGCATCGGTTATTCGCATTTATTCAATATCCGGCACTTTGGTGCATTCAGGATCAGGCGTTGTCAATGTCTCACTGCCGGCAGGAGTATATTTAGTGAAATCCGGAACAGACGTTGTGAAAATATTGGTGCAATAAATAGAAGTGATTAAAACACATCTCCTTTGAAAAAGAAGCTTATATGAATGGTCAGAATCTTAGTTATTTACATAATAGGAAACATTTCCATCAATGGAGATAACGCTAGATTTTTATAAATCTTAAATAGAGATACGTAATTCATAAGAAAACGAACTGGTCAGGCAATCAATTATAGTTGCCTGGCCAGTCTTATCCCTAACTCGCGTTAATAAGAAAAAAGGCAACGAGGAAATCAATAGCGATTTCCTCGTTGCCTTTTAGTTCTGTCCTTTTCTTAAGAAAAAATAGGTTGCCTTCTGAATTAGAAAGCAACCATATTTTTTGTCTTGGAATTTATTTCCTGTTTGTACTATTCTTGCTCACGCAAAATATCCAATGCCATATCATATATTGTGGTGTCGTCCAAAACAACGATTCCCCCATCAGGACCTGGCTCAATGTGAAGCCCACAGTTCTTTCCGAAGGAATAATTAGTGCCACCAAAATAGTTTCTCACTGTTTGCACGTTGATGTTCAGACGGTCTGCAATTTTGTGCATAGAACCGTCTGGCAAGCAATCTTTGATTTTTCTCAACTCGTTAAAAGAAATAGTCTTCGTCATGATACTATAATTTTTAATGTTAAAAATTCTGTTGTTTAATTCGATGTCATAAATTTAGGCATTATTTGTAGTCTCGCCAAATTTTATGCCATTTATTTTATATGCTTTACAACATACTTTTGCTGAGATTTTTTTATATCAGTGAAATTCACCACATTAAGCAAAGCTTATGCTTGGTGTGCAGGACGAAGCAAATCGTTTACAGTTTTCACCGGATTAAATGTTTCTACCGGGACCTCTACAAAAACGGTGTTCCAGTCACTCATCGCTCCGTTCCACAATCCAGGCAGCTCCAACGCCTTTATCTCGTGTCCGGATTTTGACTTTTCGGAGATGAACCCAGTATTGTGGTCCACGAATTTTGTCAAGTCAAACTTATTCCCTTTATAGTCTCTTATAAAGCAAACAAGATCTACCGGGTTGAAATGCGTAGCGCCTCTCATCAGTTCCATAGATTCTGAATTATTAGTGTCTATCTGTGAGCTTTCGAGAATCTGCGGAGCCGTTGTGCCATCTTGGCAGAATGCGATATAAGGGCCGCCGCCTGGCTCTCCTTCGTTTTTAACCACACCGCAAACGCGGATAGGTCTGTTTAATTTGTGCTTCAAATACACGACCAGTTCAGAGTCTTCAAGGTGTTTTACGTTTTCATATCTGACGCACAATCTGCGCTGTAGGAATCTTACAATCTCAAGCACTTGCTCCATTGTGTATTTTCCGCTGTCAAGGAGTTCAAGATATTCAGCAATTTTTTTCTGCACTTCAACAAGAACACCTCCAATAATTTTCTTATATCTAATTGTCGCTTTCCTCGAAGTGCTTGGCACCACATTGTCAATATTCTTAATAAATACGACATCTGTGTCTACATCGTTAAGATTTTCTATCAATGCACCATGCCCTCCTGGACGGAACAATAATTCTCCGTTCTCTCGGAAAGGTGTATTGTCTTTGTTGACGGCAATCGTGTCGGTGGAAGGTTTTTGTGTTGACAAAGTCACGTTGTACTCACATCCGAATTTTGATGCCATCACAGGCATAGCTTCTTT
>ULYQ01023184.1_pt1 | contig 19467 bp, 18 predicted proteins | sample 1962271 | NCBI WGS metagenome assembly ULYQ01 (sample SAMEA4835865, study PRJEB28245) | human gut metagenome | biome: gut microbiome; material: fecal sample | place: Denmark | collected 2008
CAGACAACAGCTTTTCAGCAATGACTCTGCTGATCAATCTTAATAGCTGTTCATCATCTGGATGTTCTTTAAGTAGAAACTCAAACCCAATCTGACTTTGAATTTTACCAATCACAGAACTTGCACTGTGGTTTTCTTTTTCTTTAGATAGATTTTCTTTTTTATATCTTTCTATCTTTCTTTCTATCTTAGTTTGTGGTGGATTTTCCGTGTGCGGTTTTTCCGCCTGCGGTTTATTTAAAGGGTTTTGGCCGTGTGTGGATTTTCCGCCTACGGTTGCGGTTTTTACCGTGTGCGGTTTTTCCGCCTGCGGTGTTTTTTCGCCGTGTGCGGATTTTCCGCCTACGGTGTTTTCGACCGTGGTTGGATTTTCCGACTCTGGCATATCATCTGCTTTTAGAAAGAATGGATTATCATCAGGGGATTCAAAAATATACCATTTTGTTGTTCCAAAACTCCCATTTTCATTTCTTCCCTGCATGATATGTAAGTAGCCATTATCTTTTAATTCCTTAACTGTTGATTTCACCAAATCACGTCCACCTTTTATTTGAGTGGCTAATCCATTCACTGAAATTTTCCAATTCTCATTGCGAGATTTTAATAAAAATATCTTTCCTAAAATACCCCATGCTTTGGGTGACAGATTTAAATCGTCATAATACCGAATTGGAAGTGTTCCATATCTATTCACCGCTGAAACCACTTCAATCTCAGCTCCATCAAATTTAAAATAATCCATATGCCTTTCTCCTTTTCTACAACCAACCATGTTCTAGCAATACCTGATGAATTGCTTTATGTAGGTTCATATCTACTATTACATCCATTTTTTTCCACTCTCCATCCGTTTCAAAATAATGAGAATGAGAAATAGTATAATTCACAATTCTTCCATACAATCTGAAGAAACATACTATCCAATGGTCATTTTCAGTAAGGCAGTTATACAGTACTTTGTCTTCATTAGAATATTCATCATCTTTTTCAAATCCTGCTTCATACATCATTTCATCTGCATTTTTTATTTGTGTATTATCGCTATTATTTTCAATCATTTTCTTTCCTCCTTTAATTCTGTTCATCGCCATCTTTTCAAAAATAAAACCGACAAGATCTAGAAACTCGTTCTATTTCCTGTCGGTTATTCATAGTATTTATTTTTTTAAAATTGAAATTTTTTGAAATTAGTTCGATCGTACAAATATATATGGTGCCAGTTTGAAACTCAAAACTCTCAATAATGCTTTATATAAAGCAGATTTGAGAGTTTTTTTGTCGCTAAAAAGTCGATTTTACCCCGTTTTGGCAAACTTTTTGGCAAACAATTCAAAAAAAATTATTGTAACATTAAATTCGGACAGCATTGAGCTAGCCCGAATTATAGTGTAATATTTATTTAAAGGTTACAACTATAGTTTCGATAATCAAAAACATCTTCTCTACCCAAAAATTGTGACCATCTTGCCAATAATAATTTCGCATACTTAAAATCTTGCAATCCATAAGAACCTAAAGAATATGCATCATTACATTCAATCAATAGTGTTCTTCGATCTTTAGTAACACCAATATCAATCGAACATGCCATTGGTCTTTTATCCCAATGAACAAAACGTTTCATCATCGCATCTAATATATTCGCATCATAATTGTAGTGCCAATCCCCTTTATATGGGCGAACATCAATAATTTCATCATAGTATACAAAACAACGCCATTCGCGTACAAATTCTATAGGCTCACTGTACAGCACTTCAAAATTATCATTATAAGCACCGCAACCAATCAAATCCTTGATACTCGATATCACTTTGCCTGTAAAAACTTTGCTCTCTACTGGCTTTACAAACCATCCGGCTGACCACTTCTTTTCATCTGCCGCAATCGAATTTATGGTATCTCTCCATATCTTTCTTCCTAAAAATTCCTTTAAGCATTCTGGATAATCATCCACATGAGGATGGAATACACCAAACTTCGCAAAAACATTTTCACACTGCTTAATATAATCCACAACAATATCTTCTCGACAAATTTGATCATACATATCATCCAACGAATAATATGGAACTACTTCACAAGCCAATTCATTAAAGCCTGAAATAGCCTTCTGTATGTTCTGACTATGACCTACTATAAGGCCTGAATTATAATCTTTTTTAACTTTCACATACGCCTTCATCTCATTGTCCTCGCATTTCAATTTTTATTACAATTAATATTTATCATTCATATAGACATTATTCATGTCTATTATTTATATTTCAAGATAAAAAAATGCATAGTCAAATTGAAGCTAATATGAATGGACATCTATCTAAACCAATTGATGTTCTCAACCAGGTATTTGCCAACAAGTGAAAGATCTTGTTGGTTTTTTCTATATTTGTCCAAGCTAAGATGCACGTTTTCTTGATAGCGTATTTTCTAATATCTAATCATTTATCTGTTATTTCCTCTTGTGTAACCGTTTTCATCGTTCTATAATGGAAACCAGAAATAGATGGTGGGTTTCCATATGAAAGAAATAATTATTCAAGAAGCAATCAATTTATATCGCATTAAAGGTCTATCTCTTACAATGAACGATATTGCTCAAAGCCTGCATATTGCTAAAAAAACAATCTACAAATACTTTGATTCCAAAGAATCTCTTTTACAAGGCGTTGTAGAATATGGTTTTGCATTGATTCAACAAAAAAAAAGACAAATCTTATCTTCAGATCTTGCCTACATTGAAAAACTATCTCAATTATTAATTGCGATGCCAACCGAAATCGCATCCATTGATTTCAAGCAGCTAGAATCATTATCTACACAATACCCTGCTGTATTTGCATCTATCAATCATCATTTAAAAAGTGACTGGGAACCAGTCTATGCTTTTATTCAACAAGGTATTGATGCACATATCTTACGAGATATTCCACTATATATGATTGAAATTATCATCACTTCCAGTATGAATTCTTTATTGTCAAACAGTGATGATACACATACATATCAACAATCTTTACAAGACTTATTAGATATTTTAATGAAAGGAATGATTTTGTGAAAAGAATTGATGACGCATGGCAATTTACTCCAGACTGGAGTGAAGATTTTTTAAAAGGAGAAAACGAATATGAAGAGATTCGTATTCCACATACAGTGAAAGAATATCCTCTTCATTACATTGATGTGAATTCCTATCAAATGATTTGTGGATATCGAAGACATCTTAAAATCCATGATTTAAACAAAAGATATTTCTTACAATTTGATGGTGCAGCACATATTGCTACAGTATATGTCAATGGAAAAAATATGTTCTTCCATGAATGCGGATATACTTCTTTCCGTGTTGAAATTACAAACGCAATCCATGAAGGAGATAATCTCATCTGCGTCAAATTAAATACAAAAGAAGATGCTTCTATCCCTCCATTTGGATTCATGATTGATTACTTAACATATGGAGGTATTTATCGACATGTATGGCTGGATGAGAAAGAATCTACATACATTAAGGATGTTTTCGTACAACCATTGAGTGACTTAAAAAGCATCACTTCTTCAATTACGTATGATGGAGATACAACAAATATGCATGTCAAAACACAGATCTTCGATCAAGAACATATTTGTGTTGTACAAAAAGAATTTGATTCTTGTTTAAATACAATTACACAATTGATTCCTTCTCCAGTTCTATGGAATGTACATCATGCATATCTTTATACATTTCACTTAGAACTATATAAAGGCAATACATGTATTGATATTTCTGATACACCATTTGGCCTTAGAACAATTACCTGGGATAAAAATCATATTTTAGTCAATCATAAGCCTGTATTCATTCATGGTCTAAATCGACATCAGTCATTTCCATACGTTGGTTATGCTGCAGCGGATTCTTTACAAAGAGAAGACGCACGTATCTTAGATGAAGAATTAGGTGTTAATGCAGTTAGAACATCGCATTATCCACAATCTCACGCATTCATTGAAGAATGCGATAAAAGAGGTATCTTAGTTTTCACAGAAATTCCAGGTTGGCAATACGTATCTAGCAATCAACACTGGAGAGACGTTTGCATCAACAATGTTCAAGAAATGGTCACACAATATCGCAATCACCCTTCTATCTTCATGTGGGGAGTTAGAATCAATGAGAGCCAAGATGAAGATATACTCTACACAAAAACAAATGCTCTTGCACATTCTCTTGATTCAACACGTCCAACAAGCGGCGTGCGCTACTTAGAAAAGAGTTCTTTCCTTGAAGATATTTACAGCTATAACGATTTTTCACATAACGGTACAAACCCTGGCTGCAAGAGAAAAAAAGACGTTACACCAGATATGAAAAAACCATTGTTGATTTCTGAATGCAATGGACATATGTTCCCAACAAAATCATATGATCCTATCATCAAAAGACAAGAACACGCACTTCGTCATGCACGTGTATTCAATGATGCAATTCAAGATCAACAACATGCAGGGATGTTTGGCTGGTGCATGTTTGATTATGCGACGCATAAAGACTTTGGAAGTGGTGATAAAATCTGTTATCACGGTGTCATGGATAGCTTCCGTAATCCAAAACTAGCAAGCTATGTCTATAGCTCGCAACAAGAAAAAACGCCTGTATTAGAAATTGGAACAAGCATGGATATAGGTGATTATTCTGCTGGACAGATTGCATCCTTCTATGGTTTTACAAATGGAGATTCGATTCGTTTATATAAAAATGATGTATTTGTAAAAGAATTTTCAACAACGCCATTCGCATCTTTAAAGCACGGTCCAATTCTCATAGATGATACGATCGGAGATCTATTAGAAACGCAAGAACATATGTCAAAACAACAAGCAAAAGATATTCGTTATTGTTTATTGGCCGCTAGAGACTTTGGTTTAGCAAACCTTCCACTCAAGCATAAATTACAGTTTGCAAAAGCAATGATGAAATATCATCTGACGTTCCAGGATGGTGTCGATCTTTATGGAAAATACGTCAGCAACTGGGGAGATGAAGCAACACGCTGGAGATTTGATGCCATCAAAGATGGTAAAGTCATCGCTTCAAAAACAAAATGTCCTGGTTCTTCTTTACATATCGAAGCAAAAATTTCTTCTACTGTCTTAATAGAAAGTGATACATATGATATGGCTGCCATTCGTATTCGCATTTTAGACGACAATAATTCTGTAGCTTCTTATGCACAATTACCACTCACAATTCACACATCTAACAATCTAGAAATCATTGGTGGTAAACACATCGTCAGTGAAGGCGGCATGTGTGGAACCTATATTCGCTCTAAATGTATTTCTTCAAAAGAAGCCATCACAATTTCTTCACCAGGATTAGAACCTGTCACTTTACATTTACAAATTCGGGGGTAATATTGTATGAAAAAATTTAGTTTAAAAGAAAAAGCATCCTTTGGCCTAGGTGCTGTAGGAAAAGATATGGTGTATGCCTTATCTTCTTCCTATGTCATGTATTACTATCAAGATATTTTAGGATTGCAGGCAACATTTGTAGGTTTGATTTTAATGATCGCACGTGTATTCGATGCCGTTAATGATCCATTTATGGGTGTCCTTGTCGCAAAAACAAACACAAAATATGGAAAATTCAGACCGTGGATCTTATCTGGTACTGTATTAAATGCATTTGTCTTATATGCATTATTTAGCGCACCCGATTTATCAAAAACTGGATTAATGGTATATTTCGCAATCATTTACATTCTTTGGGGAATTACATATACGATGATGGATATTCCATACTGGTCAATGATTCCAGCTGTCACTGAACAGCCAAAAGATCGTGAGCAACTCTCTGTTGTGGGTAGAACATGTGCGGGTGTGGGTTCTGCACTCATTCAAGTAGGAACAGTATTATGCGTTGCATTTTTAGGTAATGGAAGTGAAATTAAAGGCTTCCGGTACTTTGCTATGGTTGTTGCTTTGATTTTTGTTGTGACAGAAGCAATTCTCTTCTTTACCATCAAAGAAAAGAAAAATGAAAAGAAAATGGAAACAGCATCCATTAAAGATATGTTCTCTGCATTATTTCACAATGATCAGGCAATGTTAACAGTCATCACAATTGTATTGATTAATAGCGCTTTATATATTACTAGTAACCTGATTCTTTATTTCTTTAAATATGACCTTGGTACAGAATTATGGAAAAACAACTATACATTATTCACAACCATTGGCGGTGCAACACAGATTCTTGGAATGATGGTTTTGTATCCTGTATTACGTAATAAATTATCAAATACAACGATATTCAAATCATCGTTATGCATGGCAATTTTAGGATATGCTTTATTACTATTTGCTTCCTTTATGAATCTTGCACACAATATGGTCGTGCTTTGTTTGATTGGTGCTCTTGTATTCAGTGCGAATGGAATGCTTAGTGTATTAACAACGGTATTCTTATCTGCATCTGTAGATTATGGTGAAATTAAAACAGGAAGAAGAGAAGAATCTGTTATCTTTTCTATGCAGACATTTGTTGTAAAAGCAGCAAGTGGATTCGCTGTATTTTTAACAGGTATCGGACTAGATATGATTGGTTTAGCTGGAAACAGTGAAGATGGTATTCCAGCCGTACAAAGTGCCTTTACAATTACAGGTTTGCGTTGTTTTATGACATTGCTTCCAATCCTTGGATTGTGCATTGCTTTCCTTTTATTCAAGAAGAAATTCATATTAACAGATGCAAAAACACAAGAAATTGCGGAAAGGTTGAGAGAAAAACATGACATGGAAAATCGCAATTAAAACGAGTCAAGAAACGATTCAAGAAGAAGTAGATTCTCTTTCTAACATCCAAAAAGAACTGCACGGAAAAATCCAATGCATCAAAGCCGAAACACAATTATCTTTGCATGAAAATGATGTTTTATTCTTCAATGGCTATCAGACTTGGACATATAACAAAGAACTGCATACAAATGACAGACAAAAAGGTGTCAATCATATTCCAACATTTCTTTTAAAGAAATATCATTTTGATTGTTATGGAGACTATCATTTTGTAGATTATCCAAATCATTCTGGCACATTTCATGGATTTACGTATATGTATATTCGTCATGAAAATACATATCATTTATTTGCTTCTTGTGATGAAGAAAATGCCTATACAATCTTTTCCTATGATCATGGAACATTGCGCGTTGAAAGAGATTGTAAAGACTACATCGTAAATGGTACCTTCACATGCTTTGATATCATTGATACCACAGGCAATGAAGAAGAGGTATTTGATACATGGTTTAATCATATGCAGATACATCCATTAGAAACAAAGAAATTGTATGGATATTCTAGCTGGTATAACCATTACGAAAATATCTCTTCTAAAACAATTGCGGAAGACTTAGAAGGATGTAAAAAGATTCTTCAAGAAGGTGATTTATTTCAAATTGATGACGGGTGGCAAACATGTACAGGTGACTGGTTAAGTGTTGATCAGCAAAAGTTTCCAAAAGGACTGGAATATGAAGTTGCACAAATTCATAACAATGGTTTTCAGGCAGGAATCTGGCTTTCCCCTTTTTTAGCATCTATACATTCAGATCTAGTAAAACTTCATCCAGACTGGCTATTAAAACACAATGATTTGCCATGGTTTACTGGTTGTAATTGGAATGGTGCTTATGCTTTAGATATTGATCATCCTGAAGTGATTCAATATTTGAAAGATGTTTTTCATCAAATCTTTGAAGTATGGAAATTTGATTTTGTGAAACTGGACTTCTTATATGCAGGTGCACCATTTTCTACAAAGCATCAGACACGCAGCCAGAAGATGTACAAAGGCATTCACTTCTTACGTCAGCTTTGCAAAAATCATCCAATTCTTGGATGTGGTGTACCCACATGTACAACATTTGGAATGTTTGAATATAATCGCATTGGATGTGATGTCTCTTTAGATTGGAATGATGTATGGTATATGCGATTCTTCCATCGGGAACGCACTTCAACAAAGCAATCATTAGCAAATACAATTTTCCGTCGATCATTAAACAACCGTGCATTTTTAAATGATCCAGATGTATTTTTCTTAAGAGATGAAAATATCAAACTCAACAAAAGCCAAAAAGATTTGTTAGCAACTCTCAACGCATTACTTGGTGGTGTATTTTTAACAAGTGATAATCCATCAAACTATACAGAAAAACAAATCGAACAATACAAGTATTATCGTCACTTGTCGCAAGCAGAAAACATTCATACGATAATACATGGATCTACTTTAACAATTACATATACATTAGATGAAAAAGAACATACATTTGCCTGTGATACAACAATTTTCTAGAGCATTAGTATGCATTCAAATGTCTTCTATATTATTTAAAAGCGATAAAACGGATGATTTTATCGCTTTTTTCATTCAAATCATCAAATCTTTCAAATATTGCAATATTTACTATTTCTATTTATTTGATAAATTACTCTTGTTTATTAAAAACGTAATGCAAGCTGCAGCTACACAAAAAACTTATAAAACTTTCTTCGCAAGTTTTTTTTGTTACATTTGATGCTTTATTTTGACGTTGCACTACAAACGATTCGTAAGGTTAAAGATTGTGTAATTGCTTTTTGGGATTCATTATTCCCTTGGTCTTGGCTAGTGGTTGACCACTGTGAAAACAACCCCCACAACAGACTTTCACTATCTAGATATATGCCATGCCCGGCATACAAAAGGACACAGACAACTAAATGTTGTCCGAGCCCTGAATTAGCTGTAAACCATTTTGGGGTATATGCCGCTCCTTAAATTCTTGAAGAGCAAATTCACCTAACCCCATCCAAATTTATTGCGACAATAAAAGCACCTGTACTCCTACAGATGCTCATTTTTATTGACCTTGTTTCCATGCCCATTCTTTTATTTTATTAAATGCTTCTAAAACATAATCCGGAACTGGCTTATGCTTTAACATGTCATCAATATACAGATCACATATATCGAAATATTTTTTTATTTCAAGAGGATATTCCTTCCAAACCATATACGTCATCCTTTCTTCACCAATACTTGGTAGTCTACTTCCACCGCATCAAACCTACCAATCAAATAACTTCTTGACCACATACGGACTTATTTCACTCACATTATACTCCCTAATCCCAAGAGCATCAATGTTGTTCTAAGCTTCGTCACATGTGGAATTAATGTATTCAAAATAGTTTTTCTCTATTATATCTCCATATTTATTTATATAATTTTCCACATGCTTCATATACCACATTTCGTGACATTCTGAACTAACTTTGTTATTTAAACACTTATCTGAAATCTCTTCAGAATAGAATATTGTATTAGTGATCGCATCATATTTTCCATATGCAGAAATTCCATGTTTCGAAAAAAAAGAAGTTTATCATTAAATAAACTTCTTTAAATAATCTACATCTAAAATTAAGATTTTATGATATACCATCGTAATAACGTTTTCTTCTCTTAACCCACGCAAGATACGATTGACACTGTTTCTTGTGGATACCCCACAGAAATTGGCAATATCATCGTTTGTGATTTGCAGATCAATAAATACACCTTTTTTAACTTGTCTACCAAATAATGGAATCAAATGATAGATAAATGCACACACAGCTCCATTTTTCCCATTCATTGTCATGAGTTGCTGGCGATAAATAGCTTCGGTCATCTTTTTACGATAATACGAATCTATATATACCTGTAATTCTTCATTTTCTTTCACATATTGTTCAAACAATTTTCTGTTGATTCGATAGAAAGTTGCCGTATCACTTTCGATACGAGCATGAAATGATGCCGTAGTCATTTTATTGATTTCATCTTTCAACAAAGAAATCATATCCAAACCTTTTAAATAAGTGATATTGAATTCACGCCCATCACATAAAACAATACTCACTTTCACAACACCATCTTTTAATACGTAAATATCTTCTTGGTCGTGTCCATCCATCATCAAATATGTATGTTTCTTTTTTGTGACTTCAGGAAGATTCTTTTCTTCAAGAAAATTTAAAACTGACTCACTCATAAATAACCCCTTCTCAATACGTGTAATTATAACATACTCACTAAGCCCAATTTAGTAACATATGCTATGAGAGAATATAACATTTAAACGTTACACACTTAATATATCATACTTTTATAAACAACACACAACATCAACTAATTTCTGCAAATAATTGTTAAAAAATATAAACGATGTAAAACAATACAATTATAAAATATCAATATTCTCCCCAGATAGAGCTTTATTCATACTTCTTACAGCACAAAATTTACCACACATACTACAAGTATCACTATGATCATCTTCTGGCATACGAGATTGACGAATTGCTTTTGCGGTTTCTGGATCTAGCGCACACTCAAATTGTGCATCCCAATCTAGATTCTTTCTTGCGTCAGCCATCTTGTCATCGATATCTCGTGCTCCTTTAACACCTTTGGCAATATCAGCCGCATGTGCTGCAATCTTAGAAGCAATGATTCCTTGTTTTGTATCTTCGACATTTGGTAAAGCCAAGTGTTCTGCCGGTGTTACATAACATAAGAAGGCTGCTCCTGACATAGCTGCAACCGCACCACCAATAGCCGCTGTAATATGATCATAGCCTGGCGCAATATCTGTAACTAATGGGCCTAACACATAGAATGGAGCGCCCATACAGATTTGTTGCTGAACCTGCATATTGGCCGCAACCTGATCTAATGGAACATGTCCAGGTCCTTCCACAATAACTTGTACGTTATGTTCCCAAGCACGTTTTGTAAGTTCTCCTAAACGAACCAATTCTTCGATTTGACATACATCTGTGGCATCTGCTAAACATCCAGGACGACAAGCATCTCCTAAAGAAATCGTCACATCATATTTTTCACAGATATTCAAAATTTCATCATAGTATTCATAGAATGGATTTTCTTCTCCTGTCATAGACATCCACGCAAAGACTAAACTTCCTCCACGAGAAACAATATTCATTTTACGTTTGTGTTTTTTGATTTGATCAATCGTCTTTCTAGTGATTCCACAATGCAAAGTCACAAAGTCCACACCATCTTTGGCATGTAACTCGACTACATCTAAGAAATCCTTTGCGGTTAATGTATTTAAATCTCTTTGGTAGTGAATCACACTATCATATACAGGTACAGTACCAATCATAGCTGGACATTCAGCTGTTAATTTTTGGCGGAATGGTTGTGTATTTCCATGACTTGATAAATCCATAATTGATTCTGCACCAAGATTTACGGCTGCCATAACTTTTTCCATTTCGACATCATAATCTTTACAATCTCTAGAAACCCCTAAGTTTACATTAATCTTTGTGCGTAACATACTTCCCACACCTTCAGGATTTAAAGATTTATGGTTTTTATTGGCCGGAATTACGACCTTACCACATGCGACTAACTCTCTTAGTTCTTCTTCTGTCATTTTTTCTTTTTGGGCTACAATCTTCATTTCTGGCGTAATAATTCCCTTACGCGCAGCATCCATCTGAGTGGTATATGTAGCGCCTGTACTTACTGTACTTTCATTTGTGTTCATTTTAAAATCTCCTTTTCCAAATGATTATTTAACGTGACAAAAAGTGGTGCTCCCATTTTGCCACCAAAAAAAGTGAGCAACCAATATAGGTATACTCACACTAAAAAGACAAAGTATTTCCCTACGTTGGCATTATCCAAATCAGGTTATAGGTCGAAAGTCACACTTTCCTCTCAGCCTGTACTACAAGCTCCCTTTTTTTATTTACATCTAAGTTATACACTAATTCTAAAAGATAGTAAAGGAATATAACATTTATTTTCGAACTGGCTTTTCTTCTTTATCCCAAATTCCAATCCCAGTAATGGCACAAATCATTGAGAAAATAGGAACGATAAAGATAAACCATGCGTATGGAATATAAGCTGTTGAGCATCCAAGTACGCCCATGACATAAATTGTCGCAACACCCCAAGGAACGATTGGTGCAGATAATGTACCAGAATCTTCGAGTGTTCTAGATAATACTTTACGAGAAATATTCATATCTTCATAAGTCGATTCAAACGTTTGTTCAGTTACAATGATAGATACTGTTTGTCCGCCAGCTGTTAAGAAGTTCACGACATAACAATATACTAAAGTGACAAATACGAGTACTGTACGATTCTTGATAAATTTTAAAAGAACATTTTTTGCCAAAACATCCAAAATACCAGTAGACGTAATGACAGCGCCCATAACACTGGCAACCATAAATGTCACTAATAATTCAGACATAGAAAGCACACCACCACGATTCAACATAGGATCAACAATGGATACACCTGTTTCAATGCTGAAACCATTAAAGGCATAGTTCATTAAATCAACAAAGTTAACCCCTTGAAATACCATCGCAAAAGCAGCAGATACAACTACAGCTAAGCCCATTCCTAATAAGGAAGGTAATTTAAATACAGAAATCAAAATAACTAGAATGGCAGGTAAAATCAATAGAATATTGATATTGAAATGTTTAGATAATGTGTCTAAAATCAATTTTTGTTGGGCAAGATCCATACTTCCACCACTATAATACAAGCCGGCAATTGTAAATAAGATCAAAGCGACTACAGCTGCAGGAAGTGTTGTATACTGCATAGAATGAATGTGATCATATAAAGGTACTTTACTTACACCACTCGCTAAATTGGTTGTATCTGATAAGGGCGACATCTTATCTCCTAACCATGCTCCAGAAACGACGGCCCCCACAACTAATGGTACGGGAATACTTGTTGTAGCGGCAATTCCCACCATTGCAAGACCCATAGTTGCCACAGAACCAAAGGATGTTCCTGTAAATTCACTCGTTAGGGCACAAAGGACAAAGGCTAGAGGTACTAAGATCTTCGGTGAAATCACTTGCATACCATAATACATCAATGATGGAACGGTTCCACCGGCCATCCAGATTCCCACAAGCATACCGACCATAATGACAATCAAGAATGTCGGCATACATTCAGCCGCTGTTTTAATAATATTCTGTTCCACTTCACTCCATGGAATATTTAAAAGTTTTGTGGTAATAACCGCAACGATCACACCCGCAAATACAGATAGTGTTGTATTGCATCCTAAGTTGATCATAATGATCAATACGGCAATAATAGCCAAAAATGAAACCACCGCAAATAGGGTTGTTGGCTGTTTTCTTTCTTTATTCATATCAAATTTCCTTCTCTTTCATCTATAACAATTCGTCCTTCAAAAAGTCTAGAGCCCCTTTCATTCTTGCTTCTCTAAACACAAATGATTTAAAGCGATGCTCTGCTCCTTTGACAATAATACATTTTGCTCTTTCCTTAAAAATTTCTTTATACTTGTAACTACACTCACACGAAGCTGTAATGTCTTGATCTCCATGAATGGTACAAACATTTTTATCAAACAATGAAGCCTCTTTATAAGGATCAAGTGTACAGGCATCTTGGTAAAATTTAAGGCTCAACTTCAATCCTTCCACATCCGCACATCCATCTTTTTCAATGTTTGAAACGTCCTGGCCACACAAAGTCAAATGTTTTTTCAAGTTGTAAACTAAATCTGGTGCAGGACACCATAACGACAATGCTTGAACTCTTTCTTTACATTGTCCCGCCACCATACTCGCTACGCATCCTCCTAGACTACATCCGTGAAACGCAATCTTTTTAGAATCGACAAAATCTAACGATTCCACATAATTCAACATGGCTTTCGCATCCAGAATCTCACTTGAAATAGTCATATCTTCAAAGCGTCCATCGCTTTCGCCGCTGCCATTCATGTCAAAGCGAACACTCGCAATACCAGCATCACACAATCTTTGAGATAACTCATTATGCACAAAATTTATTTCATTGCGATCATCACAAAATCCATGAAGTAGAATGACCATAGGCACTTTAGAACTTACATTGTCTGGCACATGAAGCATACCTCGCAGTGTCAGTCCATCCCGCTTAATTTCTACGTACTTCTGCATATATTTCCCTCCGTTTTGGGTATAATACCACAAAAATATAATTTGTTTATACTTTTTTAACACATGTATACATTTTGAATACATCAATAGCCTCTTTGTTCATCAAGAGGCTATTTTTTCTTATATATTGTTGCGCTGTATCCTTCCACTTTTTTACTTTGATACATTGCCATATCGGCTCTGCAGTATAATTCATCAAAGGTCAATTCTTCTTTTCCATCATAAATGCAAGCGCCTAAACTCATTATAATCGGATGATCTTTTATAGATTCAATTTGGATTTGTTTCAAATTCTCAAACAAACGTTTAAAGAAAGCATTGGCACACTTACGATCCGTAACACCTGGAATAAATAACGCAAACTCATCTCCACCAAGACGCATGACTACATCTTTATCACGACATGATTTTTGTAGCGTATGCGCAATCGCAACAATGACCTCATCCCCAGCCATGTGTCCATACGTATCATTAATGGATTTAAATTTGTCACAATCCACTAAACACATCATGCCACTGACTTTGTTGTTTAAAACACGCTCAATCATCTTCTCTCCACTACGACGATTTGAAATTCCCGTCATTGTATCTGTTTGAGCTAAATATAATAATTTGTCTTCTCGCTTCTTTTGATCATCAATACACTCCACACAATATAGAACATGGAGTAAACTTCCATCCTCATCATAATCAACCGGAATAAAACGGGATCGACACCAGCCAGAAAGCTTACCATAGAAAACACTATCTATGGATTTTTTGCCTTGAAGTCTTTCTTCTAATGTCTCAAGATCCATAAATTCAACTTCTCGATCTACATAATCAGCTTGACAGAATTTTCGATGAATCTTACAAATATGATCCGTAAAATTATCTTCTATATCATAAATTTCATGTTTTCCTAAATACGTTAGAATTTGCGGCTCCATTTTCACAATATGAAAGCGATTGGTTTTCACATTGATATAATGCATAGAAGTATAGATTTGTCCCAAGGCTGAATAGCCACTTAATTTTGCCTCACGCTTGGACTTATTTTGTGAATTACGAATCTTTAAAAAAGAGATGACTAACGTTGCAATCATATCTAAGAATGTAGTTAAACCCAAATGATCATCAATCGGTGGATTGTCCACGCCAAAGAAACCACTGATTTCATTTTTATAGCGAATTGGACATACCACAAGACGCTTAACATTTTGAATCTTTAACGTATTATATGTATACACATGCTCATTTTTTATCGTTTCAACATCACGAATGATCACATTTTTTTTCTTATCAAAAGCTTTGTACCACCAATCGATGATATCCATATCAACGCCTTGTAGATAATCAATTTCACTTTCAATGCCTTGACGGCACCATTCATATGTATTATCGGTCACATGTTCTTTTTTATTATCTTCAAAAATATAAATTCGATCACATCCAATATGTTTTCCAAAAAAACGAATAAACTCATCGATCTGTTCATCCGGTGTATCCAACATAAGCGCAGAACGCAATGCTTCATTGATGACCAATTCATATCGTATGATTGCCTGCATATAGGACCTACCTTTCATTTATTCAATTATATCTTTAACTTGGTTATATTTTAGTTATTTTTTTCGAATAATTACCAATCGCTTCAATTACTTTTTCCATCGCCAAAGGCTTAGAAAAATGCTCAGTCATCCCCACCTTTTTGTACGTTCAATATCATCCCCAAATGCATTGGCTGTCATCGCTAATATAGGTACAGAATCGGTCCGTTCATATGTCTTTTTAAAGCCATTCGACAACTCAAACAGGCAGACATGACTTGCCAAAGAACACATGCCTAGATATTCTAATAAATCAGGAATACATTTGCGTATTTCTTCTTCACTCGTTACCTGATTGATGATTGCGATCACATCTAAAATATGATTGATATCTGCTACTATATTATTTGTCATAATTCTAGCCTTTTTCTCACTAATCATAATTGTAACAAATCTAACCCATAAAGAAATGAACCACACATAATGGTTCTTACTTACGCTTTTCTATTTTAATTTCCATAACCGATCAACAACACCACAAGTTCGAACACTTTTGAGGGCAACATCGATTGCATTCATATTTGTGCCAAGAAACAAGAATTGCCACCCATATTTTTTCTCAAACTCAATCATTGAGTTAAATCCACCAATCGTATCCTTTTCTAAACCATGCATCGATCCACTTCAATCGATAATAAAAACAATTTCTGCACAATTTTTTCATCACTTGGCTACAGTATAGCTTTTATCACAACCAAAATGATTGTCAAGAAAGCGACATATAAAGCAATCTAAGAACACTCATGACTAAAGTCATGAGATGAATTAAATTGGTAGATGTTAGATAAATAATTAAAAAATAAATATAGTACTTTAATTATATACATATGTTATACCATTAATCCAAAACATTGGTTTGTGGTATTCACAATCGCGTCTACTTTTAATTTTGTGATATCTTAACGTATGATTTTTAATGGCATAATCTTTTAAACAAGAAAAGAGCTTGATCAAGCTCTTAGTTTCTCAATAAAATCTTCTTGTTTTAAAGGCTTTGAATAATAGAAGCCTTGAATCATATCACAATGCATTTCTTTTAAACAATCCTTTTGTTCTTTACTTTCAACACCTTCGGCAACAACCTTCATATCCAGTCCATGACCTAAATCAATGGCTTGTTGCACAATTTTCTTTCCACGTACTTGATCTATATAATCAATCAGGCTCTTGTCTAATTTTACAGTGCTAAAGTTCAACTCATTTAATGACGTCAGTGAAGAATAGCCTGAGCCAAAATCATCCATATGAAGTTTGAATCCTGCTTTTACCAATTGATCTGTAATTTCAAGAATCTTCTCTGAATACAATGTCGCAGATTCCGTTAATTCAATTGGAACACATTCAAACGGAATTTGTTTCTGATTCACAATATCCACATAATGCTCCACAACATCATTAAAATGAATACTGGCACGAGAAAGGTTAACCGAAATAGGAACCATAGGAAGTTTGTTTTCCATTCTTTCTTTTTGGAACTGACAAACATTCTCAAATACATATTCATCCAAATGAACAACTAATCCATCACTTTCAAACAATGGAATAAAGGCTCCAGGTGAAATCAATGTACCATCGGGTTTTTGCCAACGAACCAAAGCTTCAGCACCCACAATATTTTCTGTATTCACATCATACTTTGGCTGATAATACACTTTGAATTCTCTATTCGCAATTGCAGATTTAAAGTCATTTTCCATTTGTCTTTGCGCTAACTGCTTTTGATTCATTTCATCTGTATAAAAGGCCACATTGGTCTTAAAATCTTTGGAAATACTCTTTTCTGCCATCAATGCACGGTCACAAATAATAGGAATAGAAAGGCTTGTATCTATATCTTCATAAATACCCACCTTAATACGAATATTGGGTATTGGTGCTTCTTCAGCAATTTTATTTATGTTCCTGTTGATTCTTTCAACATCCATCTTAACTTTACTGTGGAACAACCCTAACAACTGATCTCCTTCATAACGCGTCAACAAGCCATTCTTCACATAATATCTAAAGGCATTTGAAAGGTAAACCAATACTTCATTTCCTTTCTTTGTGCCATATGTACCATTGATCAATTTAAAATCCGCAACATCTAGGATAACCACATTAAACTTTTCTTCCGTCATAAAATGTGTAAATGTTCTTGCGTGATGATAAAAGGCTTGTCTTGTATATAGACCTGTCAATTCATCCTTTTCAATAGCGGCCAAAGTCATACTTGATTCTCTAAGTTTGATTACACTATCGATTCGACTCTTCACAATTCGCGCATTATATGGCTTCGTGATAAAATCCACAGCACCTAGACCTAAACATTTTAATTCATCTTCTTGCGAGTTATTTCCAGTTGTCACAATAACAGGAACACTTGCCAACAAGGAATCGGATTTTTGGCGTGATAAGAATTCAAAACCATCACAAACAGGCATCACCACATCCAATAAGATAAGTGATATATCTTTATAGTATTGAGATAAGATATTTAATCCTTCTTCTCCATTTACAGCTTCAATTACATCATAATCATCTTCTAAAGTTTCCTTTAAAATTTCCCGGTTGATTTCATTATCTTCGACAATCAGTACTTTTCTTTTAACCACATTACTAGGCAATGCATTATTAAACATATCAATATTGTTTCTACGAATATCCAAATCTTCATTCGCAAAACCAATGATAATTTGACTTAATCGACCATCTTCCATTACACGCCCAAAGTGTGAGTACATAAAATGAACTTCCGAATCATTTTTAGATTGGTAATGAATATTAAAACGTTCCGTTTTTTCTAACCTAGAAAATAAAGAGTTAAACGAAAGAGCCATTCGTAACATGTCACGATTCTTTTCGTAAACACGATCATCAATATATTGATTCATCGCATCGTTATAACTCGTACATGACGAAAAACCAGGCAACTTCAATGTTTCCTTAAAAGTATGAATTTGTTGATCTTCACAATCCACAATATAGATGTTTTTAAATTCATCGCCTAGTGTTTGATAGATGCGATTGGAATCAAAATCTTTCATAAAAACCTCTTCTAAAACAATAACTTATTTATTACTATTATATAACCAAAACTTTCATTACGCAAACAACCTAAGAAAAGAAAAAAAGTGTCATAAGACACTTTATCATTATTTACGGTTTGCGTTTACCGATTTCATGATTTGACGAATCTGTGCTTCACTAGGTTTACGTCCCATTTGTAAGAACATTGCACGAATCATCTTTTCATTAATTGGTGGATTTTCTTTAATTTCTTTTTCAAACTTCTTACGAGTGAAGTAGAAAGTAACCAAGCCACCAATGATGGCTCCCACTATCGTATATAAAATTGATGCAACCATGTTTTAGTCAACCTCACTATCTACTCATCTATTCTACTATCTTTTTGAGGTTTTGACAATATGAATTGACCACTATATTCCGTTAAAATTACAGATAAGAAGATCAATAAGCCTCCTAAAATCATAATTGGACTCTTTGCTTCGTGTAATAACACAAATCCAAATAGGTTGGCGAACAAAGATTCTGTACACAAAAGTACACTTGCACTTGAGGCATCCGTATACTTTTGTGCAAGTGTCTGCAGCTGGAAAGCTAGATATGTCGCAATCAAAATCATATATCCACAGCTCAAATACGCATGCATTGTGATTGTTTCAGGAATGGTTTCCAAGCCTAAAGCCAAAGGAATGGAAAGTAAAGCCGCAATACTCATTTGTACAGCATTAATTGCAATAGAATTGCTGTTTTTTGTTGCATACTCCAAGGAAATAATGTGACACGCAAAGAACAAAGCACATGTCAGTGATAAACA
>ULYQ01048163.1_pt1 | contig 19373 bp, 9 predicted proteins | sample 1962271 | NCBI WGS metagenome assembly ULYQ01 (sample SAMEA4835865, study PRJEB28245) | human gut metagenome | biome: gut microbiome; material: fecal sample | place: Denmark | collected 2008
GGCAGTAGAGCTGACGGAAGAAAACAAGCGGCAGCTGCTAATTCCCCGCGGCTTTGGACACGGCTTTGTGACCCTGACCGACCATGTGGAATTCCTCTATAAGGCAGACAACTACTATGCACCGGAGGCGGACGGCGGTATTCGGTGGAACGACCCGGAATTGGCGGTGGATTGGGGCGTCGAACACCCGATTTTGAGCCAGAAGGATGAGAACAATCCCTGGCTGAAAGATGTTGTAACCGGATTCTAAGGAGAGAGACAGATGACAGTGATCGTAACAGGCGGCGCCGGCTTCATCGGCGGCAATTTTATTTACTATATGTTAAAGAACCACCCGGAGGACAGGGTGGTCTGCGTGGATTGCCTGACCTATGCAGGGAATCTCTCTACCCTAAAAGCGGCAATGGAACATCCCAATTTTCGGTTTTGCAGGATCAATATCTGTGACCGAGAGGCAGTCTATGCGCTGTTCGAGGAAGAACATCCCGACGTCGTGATTAACTTCGCCGCAGAGAGCCATGTGGACCGTTCCATTGAAAATCCGGAGGTGTTCCTCCAGACAAACATTTTAGGGACCGCGGTGATGATGGACGCCTGCCGGAAATATGGCATTCAGCGGTATCATCAGGTTTCCACGGATGAGGTTTACGGAGATTTGCCTCTGGACCGCCCGGATCTGTTCTTTACCGAGGAGACACCCATTCACACAAGCTCTCCTTACAGCAGCTCCAAGGCGGGAGCAGACCTGCTGGTGCTGGCATACCACCGTACTTACGGCTTGCCAGTCACGGTTTCCCGCTGCTCCAACAACTATGGACCGTATCATTTCCCGGAGAAGCTGATTCCCCTGATGATTGCCAACGCGTTAGCGGACAAGCCGCTGCCTGTATACGGCGAGGGGCTGAACGTGCGGGATTGGCTGTACGTGGAGGATCACTGCCGTGCCATTGACCTGATCGTTCGTAAAGGGCGCGTTGGTGAGATCTACAACGTGGGCGGACATAACGAAATGCGGAACATTGATATCGTGAAACTGATTTGTAAGGAATTGGGGAAGCCGGAGAGCCTGATTACCCATGTCACGGATCGCAAGGGACACGATATGCGCTATGCCATCGACCCGACAAAGATCCACAGGGAACTGGGCTGGCTGCCGGAGACCAAATTTGCAGACGGCATCAAAAAAACGATCCAGTGGTATTTGGATAACCGGGAGTGGTGGGAGAATATCATCAACGGAGAGTATCAGAATTATTATGAGCGGATGTACGGAAATCGGTAAACCCCGCATTGCCATTTTGATGGCGGTATACGATCCGAGAATGGACTGGCTGCGGGAACAACTGCTGAGTCTGAATGCCCAGACCTATCCGAATCTGATGCTGTATGTTCGGGATGACTGCTCTCCAACGGTACCGTATGAAGATATTCAGCAATGTGTCAGGGAATGTATTACCAATTTCCCTTATGTGATGACCAGAAACGAGAGAAACCTTGGCTCGAATCTGACCTTTCAGCAGTTGACGCAGGAGGCGGAGGGCGTCTACTTCGCCTATTGCGATCAGGATGACATCTGGCTGCCGGAAAAGTTGACCGTTCTGGAAGAAATCAGTAAAAGCGGTGCGCTGCTGGTTTGTTCGGATATGTATGTTATTGATGGAGAAGGAAAACAGATTGCAGACCATATCAATGCGGTGCGTCATCAAAAATTTCAATCGGGAACAGGTCTTGCAAAGGACTTGCTGTTTCGTAATTTTGTAACTGGATGCACGATGCTGGTGGAATCTCAGGCAGCAAAGAAGGCAGTTCCTTTCTGTCCCTATCTGGTTCATGACCAATACATTGCTTTATGTGCTGCCCGGGATGGGAAAATAATATCACTGCCACTGCCCTTGATTCGGTATCGGATTCACGGGGGGAACCAAACGGGTATATTGGCTGGTGTTACAGATAAGAAGAGCTACTATCAGATTCGCATCATTGGCAGCCTTCAGAGAATGAAATGGTTAAATGACCATATAAGCGGAACCGATGAAATAACCGCAAAAAGACTTCAAGATGGACTGAAGTGGGCAAAAGCAAGAAAGCAGCACTGGAATCATCAGGGTGGGATGCTTACTATTTGGAGATTATACCAATTCGGACCATTGACAACATTGTTTGAAACTGTGGCACCTTATTTGCCAAATCGGATTTTCCAATGGGTTATCCGAATACGAAAAAGAACAAGTATGTAAAGAGGATACGATGAAAGTTTTAGTAACCGGTGCCAGCGGACAGCTGGGCTATGATGTATGTGAAGAGTTGAAACGGCGAAAGGTGGACTATGTTGGCACGTCTTCCAGAGAATTAGATATCACAGATCCGGAAGCAGTGGAGCGGACGCTTCAGACAATTCATCCTGATGCAGTGATTCACTGTGCCGCTTATACAAAGGTGGATCAGGCAGAAGAAGAACCGGAACAGTGCTGGGCAGTGAATGCAGCGGGAACAAAAAATATTGCGGCTGCCTGCCGGAGGATCCATGCAAAAATGCTGTACATCTCCACGGACTATGTATTCCCCGGAACGGGAGAACAGTTCTACGAACCGGCGGACCCAGTGGGACCGGTAAACACCTACGGCAGAAGCAAATTGGCTGGAGAACTGGCGGTACAGAGTTTGCTGGACCGGTACTTTATCGTCCGGATCTCTTGGGTGTTTGGGAAAAATGGAAATAATTTTGTAAAAACAATGCTCCGTTTGGCAGAGACCAAAACGGAGCTGAATGTGGTGTGTGACCAGATCGGAAGTCCGACCTACACAGCGGATCTGGCTCTGCTGCTGTGCGATATGGTGCAGACCGAGAAATACGGTGTTTACCATGCCACCAATGAAGGAACCTGCTCATGGGCAGAATTTGCGGAGAGTATTTTTGAGTTGGCTGGAAAGGCAGTGACCGTACACTCGATTCCAACCAGCGAGTATCCCACCGAAGCCACGCGTCCGTTAAATTCCCGGATGAGTAGGCAGCGTTTAAAAGAGAATGGATTCTCAATGATGCCGCAGTGGCGCAGCGCATTGAAACGGTATATAGAGGAGATCAAAGGAGCAGCGAGATCGTGAGGCAGGAAAATCAGCAAAGACTGCGAAGAATTTGCATAGCGGCATTGTTAGGATACCTACTGATTGCAGTACTGTTTTATGTCGTTGGTGGAGAACAATTACAGTACAAAATTTGGCTGACAGAAGGAGTTACCCCCAGTGAACCGGTGGGGGAGCTGCTGGCTGGAACAGAACTGGCGCAGCCATTTACTGCGGATGGAAATGAACTGACAGCGGTTCAGCTGCAAATTTCAACATATGCCAGAAAAAACACATGCCATCTCAAGTTGGAGATTGAGAGTACAGGTGGAAAATCCATAGGCACAGCAACCATAAGCGCGGAAGAATTGGAAGACAATTCTATTTGCCGGATTAGCTTTGAGCAACCTGTACAGGTTATAAAGGGAGAGCGGTATCTGTTGAGACTGACGTCTCCGGATGGAACTGCTGGAAATGCAGTAACAGTATGGCGGGGAAATACCATGCCCGCGGCACGATATGATGTAGCAGTGGCGATTCCAACAGAGGACCAGCTGCAAAGAAATGGGCAGCCCGTGGAAGGGATGCTTCAGTTTCAGTTGGAGGAAAAAGAAAGCTTCTGGTTCGGACATGCTTACTGGTATTTAGTGGCTGCCTGTGGCGCAGTGCTGGTGTTTTACAGTATATGGACTTGCCGCATGGAAAAACGAGGACGCATGACATTGCTTCTTAGAGCGATGCTTATGTGGGAGCGGTATGGCTACCTGATGAAGCAGCTGGTACAACGGGACTTTAAAACGAAATACAAGCGGTCCGTACTTGGCATGTGTTGGAGCTTTTTAAATCCTCTGCTGACTATGCTGGTTCAGTATGTAGTGTTTTCGACGTTGTTTAAGAGCGATATTCCCAACTTTGCGCTGTACCTGTTGACAGGTATTGTCTGCTTCAATTTTTTTACAGAATCTACCACAATGGCATTACAGTCCATCGTTGGAAATGCATCGCTGATTACCAAGGTATATGTTCCCAAATACATTTATCCGGTTTCCAGAGTGCTGTCCCTCTCTATCAATCTGGTACTGTCGCTCATTCCATTGGCGGTTGTGATGATATTCACAGGAACAGCGTTTCGACCAGCTATTTTGTTGCTTCCCTTTGGGCTGGGCTGTCTGCTGATTTTCAGTCTGGCGATGGGATTTCTTTTGTCGACAGCTATGGTATTTTTCCGGGATACGCAGTTTTTATGGGGAGTAGTCAGCATGATGTGGAATTATTTGACGCCAATTTTTTACCCGGAGAGTATTATCCCGAGTGGTCTGATGCCGCTGTATAAATGCAATCCAATGTATCACATTGTGCGGTTTATCCGGACCATTTTGATCAGCGGTGTCTCGCCGGAACCGAAAGCCTATTTATACTGCTTGCTTGTAACGCTGCTCCCGCTGGCGATTGGCATCTTGGTATTTAAGAAAAATCAGGACAAATTCATTTTGCATCTGTGAGGAAATCATGATCAAAGCGAAAAATGTATCGATATGCTATCAAATGGCATATGACCGAATCAACAGTTTAAAGGAGTATTTTGTCCAGCTTCTAAAGGGGAAGATCAGGTATCAGGAGTTTTGGGCTCTAAAAAATGTGAGTTTCGATGTGAAGAGAGGCGAAGTTTTAGGAATTATTGGTCACAATGGCGCGGGAAAATCCACTTTGCTGAAAGTCATATCCGGCATTTTGCGTCCCACAGAGGGAATGGTGAAGCTGGAAGCTCCGGTTGTTCCCATGTTAGAGCTTGGAAGCGGTTTTGATTTTGATTTGACTGGCAGGGAAAACATCTTTCTAAATGGTGCTATTCTGGGGTATTCCGAGAAATTTTTACATGAAAAGTATGATGAAATTGTTGAGTTTTCCGGCTTGGGGCAATTTATTGAAGTGCCGCTCCGAAATTATTCCTCTGGTATGGTTATGCGGCTGGCGTTTTCCATTGCAACCGTAGTGAATCCGGAAATCCTAATTGTGGATGAGATCTTGGCGGTGGGCGATGCGGATTTCCAGGAAAAGAGCAAGAAGCGTATGTTAGAACTGATGAGCGGCGGTACAACGGTGCTGTTTGTGTCTCATAGTCTGGAACAGATCCGGGAAATGTGTGACCGTGTCCTTTGGCTAGAACATGGACAGGTTCGAATGCTTGGAGAAACAAAAGAAGTCTGCGATGCCTATCAGGGGTCATAAAGAGGTGCGATGTGAGCGAGATATATAATGAAGCATATTACCATAGCGGCTGCGGTCCTGTTCCCTATGAAGAGCCGGAGCACTGGGTGAAATTTTTTGGTGGGATTGCGGACAGAATCGTATCTGACTTACATCCAGAGACGGTACTAGATGCCGGGTGTGCAATGGGATACTTGGTTGCAGCCCTGCGTGACCGCGGTGTAAAAGCATACGGGGTTGATATTTCTCAGTACGCAGTGTCTATGGTGCGTGAGGATATTCGACCGTACTGTTTTGTTGGCTCTCTGACAGAGAAACTGCCGGCGGAACTGCCGGAAAAGTATGATTTGGTTGTGACCATTGAAGTGTTGGAGCATTTATATGCTGAAGATGGCGAGCGGGCGATACAGCACCTTTGCCAGTTGTCAGATACTATCCTATTTTCATCTACTCCGGATGATTTTTCGGAGAGAACACATGTAAACGTGCAGCAGAGGGAATATTGGGCAAAGCTGTTTTTCAAAAATGGCTTTATGGATGACATAAATTACAGACCCAAATATTTGACCGCATATGCTTCCCTGTTTCGACGGGGGGCGGATTTGACGCGCCAGATCGAAGATTATGAAAGAAATATTCGGCTCACAGAGAGATCAGTGGAAGTGGAAAATCAGAAGTGGAATCAGGCTGTGCAGGACAAAGAGGTTCACATCCGTAATCTGGAAGCCATGCGTGCAGAAGAGAACCGAATATGGTCAGAACGGGAAAAAAGTCTGCAGGAGCAGCTTAAGAACGATAAGGAAGATTTCCTAAAGCGGGAAGAGCAGCTGCAATCAGAATTGCGGCAGCAGGCAGAGTGTATCCGGAAAAAAGATGCGAAAGCGCAGGAGCAGGAGAAAGCGAACCAAAGGCTGCAGGAAGAGTTATCTCATTACAAAGAACACTATCTTGCTGCGATTGGACAGAGAGAAGAACTGACCCGGCAGTTGGCGGCGGTGCAGAGGGACTATCAGGAAATTTCTACCGCGTTCTTTTGGAGGGTGACAAAGCCGCTGCGGGTGATTGTAAACGCAATAGAACGTCCATTTCGAGAAATGACTTTTTTTCAACTGGCTCGGAAGGGGTTCAGATGTCTGCATGAGCACGGATGGGGGTATACCTGGAAAAAGGTGATGGACTGGCGGAAAAACCGGCAGGATTATGTATCCGTTGGAAACAAGCCATTATTTACAGAAGAGGAGTTGGAGAAGCAGCGGCAGGAACATTTTCCAAAGCAGGTCAAATTCAGCATCGTGGTACCTTTGTTTAATACACCGGAGAAGTTTTTGCGGGAAATGATTCAATCTGTGCTGGACCAGACGTATGCGGATTGGGAACTGTGTATGGCAGATGGCAGTGACAGTGAACATCGGGATGTAGAAAAGATTTGTCGTCAGTATATAAAGCACGACCATCGCATCAAATATCAAAAATTAGAAAAAAACCTTGGAATTTCTGGAAATACCAATGCCTGTTTGGAAATGGCAGAGGGAGATTATATTGGACTGTTTGACCATGATGACCTGCTGCATCCGGCGGCACTGCATGAGGTGATGTGTGCGATCTGCGAGCAGGACGCAGACTTTATTTATACGGATGAAAATACATTCCATGAAACACCGAAAGATGCCTTTTGCCCGCATTTCAAGCCGGACTATGCACCGGATACATTAAGAGCGAACAATTATATTTGTCATTTTACTGTATTTCGAAAAACATTATTAGAAGAAACTGGTGGATTTAGAAGCGAATGTGATGGAAGTCAGGACTATGATATGGTTCTTCGCCTTACTGAGAAAGCAGAGAAAATCGTTCACATTCCAGAAATCCTTTACTACTGGAGAGCTCATGCAAATTCCGTGGCTGAATCCGTAGGAGCAAAACCGTATGTGATAGAAGCAGCACACCGTGCACTTGAAGATCATTTAAAGAGAATTGGACTAAAAGGTAAGGTATTGGATACCGTTGTTCCATCTATGTATCGGATACAATATGAAATTAAAGGAGAGCCGCTGGTATCCATTATTATTCCCAATATGGATCATAGTGAGACATTAAAGAACTGTATTGATTCTATTCTAAATCGAAGTAGTTACCATCATTATGAGATTATCATTGTAGAAAATAATAGTACGGAACATGCTACTTTTGAATATTACGAACATCTAAAGAAGGAAAGAAAAGTCCGTATTGTAACCTGGAAGGGCAAGTTCAACTACTCCGCAATCAATAATTTTGGAGCAAAGTACGCGAAGGGTAAGTATTTGCTCCTTTTGAATAATGACACAGAAGTAATTTCGCCAGATTGGATTCAGGAGATGCTGATGTTTGCCCAGCGAGGAGATGTTGGTGCAGTTGGAGCAAAACTCTACTATCCAGATAATACAATTCAACATGCGGGGTTAGGTATTGGCTTGCTTACACTTGCAGGACATCTTCATCGCGGATTTGATAGAAGTCATCCTGGATACATGGGACGTTTGATTTATGCACAGGATTTGTCCGGTGTCACAGCGGCTTGCGTGATGATCCCCCGCCATGTCTGGGAGGAAGTCAACGGTTTAGATGCATCATTTGCAGTTGCCTTTAACGATGTGGATTTGTGTATGCGGATACGAAAAGTCGGTTATTTGATTGTGTGGACACCGTATGCAGAACTGTATCACTATGAGTCCAAGAGTCGTGGGCTTGAGGATACCCCGGAGAAACAGAAACGGTTTGAAGGTGAGGTCCATAGGTTCCAGGAGCGTTGGAAGAAGGAACTTGAGGCAGGTGATCCGTATTATAATCCAAATTTGACATTGGATCGGGAAGACTTTTCAATCAAAAGAGAGAGCGAGAGGGAAAAGTGATGAAGCGAAAGCTGATAAAAGGACTTTTGATGTGGATAGCCGTAGTATTGTGTGTAATGACGGCTTATGCGGACGATACATTTTCCTGTGCTGCAACGGATGAACAGGGGAATGTGATTCATGGCTATTATGATGAGGAAGATACACAATGGTATCTGTTTCTTACAAATAATGTAAGTATTCCAGACCTGGACGTGGAACTTAGGGGCGAGGTTTCTTCTACGGATAAGGGTACAGTGGATCAGCAGACAAATACATTGCACAATGCCTTTGCCGAAAGTGGAGACAGCGTTACATTGCAGCTTGCCGGAGGAGAAACAGAGAAAATCACAGTGATGCAGTCGATGCTTCCGAGTATGCAAATTGAACTGAACGGTGTGACTTTGGATGAGGTCCATCAGGATAAGGATGTGAAGTATGATGGAACCCAGGTTACTGTAACGGATATTGCAAATAGCAAAAATAATTTGTATGTGGCGGATGCGACTTTCAAGGGTCGTGGAAATTCCTCGTGGGCTTGCTATGAGAAAAAGGGATATCAGTTAAAATTTGATAAGAAAACCAGCGTCCTTGGCATGGCAAAGGCAAAAAAGTGGGTTCTTCTGGCGAGTGCTTCCGATGACAGTATGATGCGAAACCAGTTGGCGTTTCATTTGGCAGATCAGTTGGGAATGCCTTATGTGCCGGATAGTGCTTATGTAGACCTGTGGATCAACGGTGATTATCGCGGAACGTATCTGGTATGTGAAAAGGTAGAGATTGGAAGCAGTCGTGTGGATTTAAAAGATCCCAAAGGCGTTCTTATGGAACAGGATGAAGCGTTTTATGCGGATGAGGATATCTGGATTCAGAATGATGGAACGGGACGACATTTTGTATTGAAGGAATCGGTGACAGAGAATGATCAGAGCGTCATTCAGGAAGCTGTGCAGGAGTTTGACGATGCTCTGAATGAATTTATGAATTATCTGTCGGTGACTCCGGATGGAGATATCACATTGGATGCACTGTCCCAATACATTGATGTGGATTCTTTTCTGCAATACTACCTTGTGAATGAATACACTTTGAACCGTGAATCAATTATTAGTAGTTTTTACTGGTATAAAGATGGAGACAGTGATGTACTGCATTTAGGTCCGGTTTGGGATTTTGATACTTGCATGGGAAATGACTTAAATGCAGAGGATAGTAGTCAAGAATATTACATTTATGCACATACGGTATATTGGAAACTGTTGTCTGTGCCAGCGATACGACAGGCGCTTTCTGAAATGTACACAGATAATTTTTCTTTGTTTGCCAATATGAGTCAAAATGCAGAGAGAATTTACAATGTGATTAATGGTTCTGCAAAAATGAATTATATTCGCTGGAATGCCCTGATAGGAGGTGTGTCCGGCAAAGGAACATATTTTGCAAATTCTTATGCAGAAGCAAGTAATAATCTACAAAAATGGCTTGAAGATAGAAGCAAATATTTTGACTTGACAGATATCTATCAGATGGAGCCAATCCATGTTTCTGTGAATAAAGATACGGCAGAACTTAACATTCGCTATCAGGATGGTAAACAATATGAATCGATTGATTTTGCGGTTTGGAGTGAAGAAAACGGACAAGATGACTTGCGATGGTATCATGCTTATCCTGGAACGGGAACGGAATGGAGTTATATTGTTGATTTAAACGATCATGGCGATACAGGAATTTATTTTATCCATGCGTATGTTACAGAAAAGGATGATCGACATATTGGTTCTGGAGGGACAGTTTATGTAAAAAACTTCCGTAAAATGGAAAAACCTTCTGCCAATGTGGAAGTTTCACCAGACTATAGAACCATGAAGATTTTCGTGAAAAACGCAGGCGATTACGATCAGATCCTTCTGCCAGTGTGGAGTGAGGACGATGGTCAAGATGATCTTGTGTGGTATGACGCGGAAAAGCAGGCGAATGGAACTTGGGCGTATACTGTGGATCTTGCAAATCACAATTCAGTTGGAACCTATCAGGTTCATGTCTATGGGAAAAAGGATGGAGAGCTTCAGCTGATTGCCCATACGACTGCCGATGTGGCAGAATTGACGACTTTTGCAACAGCGAGGGTTTCGCAGGATTGCAGAACCATGCGGATCATTGTAAATAATGCAGGCGACTACGACCATGTGTATCTGCCGGTATGGAGCGAGATCGATGGGCAGGATGACCTTGTGTGGTATGACGCAGTGAGGCAGGCAGACGGGACTTGGGCATATACAGTGAATTTGACGCAGCACCAGTCTGCTGGGAAATACCAGATCCATGTTTATGGTGAAAAAGACGGGAGTCTGCAAATGTTGACGCACACCACTGCACAGGTTGAGCGTGTGCCGCGTGCAGACGAGTTGTATGCCGTAGCGGAGGTTTCAGCGGACTGCCGAACAATGCAGTTGGCTGTGCGGAACACCGGGGATTACAATCAGGTATACTTTCCAGTGTGGAGCGAAGAGAACGGTCAGGATGATATTGAATGGTGCGCCGCAGTGCGGCAGAAAGATGGAAGCTGGACCTGTACGGTGGACCTGACCGCACATCATTCTGCGGGGACTTACCAAATTCATGTTTATGGTGAAAAAGATGGGGCGCTTCAAATGTTGACACAAACTACGGCAGATGTGGAGCAGATTGCTCTGCCGGATACCCCTTATGTTACGGCGGAAGTTTCGACGGATTGCCGGACGATGCAGCTGGTTGCGAAAAATATCAGTAACTGTGATCAGGTATATCTGCCGACATGGAGCGAGGAGAATGGTCAGGATGACATCGAATGGTATGCTGCGGTGCAGCAGACGGATGGTGACTGGACATATGCGGTAGATTTAACAAAGCACCACTCTGCCGGAGCATATCAGATTCATGTTTACGGCAGAAAAGATGGAGAACTGCAAATGCTTGCACATACCGCAGTAAATGTTGATCGGATTGCTTCATGAAAACATAAAAAGAAGGTGAAACAGAGAGAATTGATAAAAATATCAGAATCACAGAGAAAATAAGGAAAGATTGGAGAAGACTTATGAAAAAGAGATTACTTTCATTAGTATTGGCATTCTCGCTGATACTGAGTGCGGCTCCAACGGTGCTGGCTGCGGACAAAGAGGAGAGCGAGAGCACGGAACAGCTGGAGGAAAGTGAGACCGTTTCCATTCCTGAGCAGGATGCGGAAGAACCTGAAGTGGATGCGGGAGATGAACAGGCGGACTTGGAAGAAATGCCGGAAGCGCAGCTTGCGGTACAGAGTGCGAATACGCTGGGCAGTGCATCTGCATCGGCGGGATTGGCGGCGGTGTCTCAAACACACCATGCGATCGCCAATGGAGTGACATATGACAAAATTGTCATGCGAAATAAGGACAACCATCAGGCGATTGGTTATATGACGGAGATTGATCTCACAAAAAATGTGAAGCTGAAGGTTGCTTATGACGGATACTATACAAAGGGCAGCACAAAGGCAGACCGTGTAGGCAACGCCCAAATGATCCGAAATGGTCAGTGGAGCATGAAAGAGACTACGAAGCTGGCAGCGGATTATGGAACCATCGCAGATCAGGAAGGCACCGTAGTCATGGCAACCAATGGCGACTATTTCAATATGGGTACCGGTGAACCTACAGGCTATCTGGTTATGGAAGGAAATGTGATCAAAACCTCCTATGAACCGTATTTTGCGATTCTGACAGATGGTACGGCAGTGATTCGAGATGCAGGTACTCCTACAGATGATGTCGTAGAAGCAGTTTCCGGACCATTTTACCTTCTGAAAAATGGCGTGATCCAGCAGCTCAGCGATGGGGCAATGAATCCCCGCAACAGCGTAGGCATCCGGGCGGATGGCAGCGTCGTGTTTTTCATGGCGGAAGGACGCTTGGCGCCGCGGTCCATTGGTATGGATTATTATGAGGTGGCATCTGTTCTGAAAGATGCCGGCTGTGTAACAGCCTTGTATCTGGATGGCGGCGGCTCTGCGACTTTTGCAGCCCGTGAAGAGGGTGGAGAATTGAAGATGCTCAGTAAACCCTCTGACGGGCAGGAGCGGACCATCAGCTCCGGCGTGCTGTGCATTTCCACAGATTCTCAGGATGGCGTATTTGATCATGCCGCAATTACCCCGCGGGATGAGTTATATACTCCCGGATCTTCGGTGCAGTTTACAGCCGTTGGTGTAGACCGCAGCGGCGGCGCGGCGGAACTGCCGGATGATTTGGAATGGAAACTGGCAGAAGAATCGTCTGACATGGGTACGATTGACAAAACAGGTCGCTTTACAGCGAATGAAGACTGCACCGGAGCAGTCAATGTAGAATTGCTGCAAGGCGAAACGGTCGTGGGTACAGCGTCGGTTGAGATTGTGAAGCCGGATTCAATTTATTTCAATTCGGACGAAATCAGTCTGGATTTTGAGCAGGAATCTGACTTGGGACTGGTTGTACGCTACCAGAACCGGGATGTTAATATCAAAGAGGGTGACATTGTATGGGCAATGTCCGACTCGCAGATGGGTACTTTTACGGGGAACATCTTCAAGTCTGCAGATGGATACAGTGTAACAGCTACGATTACAGCGACATCTGCCTTCGATGGAGACGTATACGCCACTGTGAAAACAGTGATTGGTATGCTGCCCACAGTCGTATGGGATTTTGAAGACCATGTGAATGGGGATGGCAGCGTAACACTCGCTCAAGAGTATTATTGCGGTGAGAACGGTGTTCTGACACATCATAATTATGGTCGGGGCGGTCAGGAAAGCATTGAGATTGTTGGGATTGATGACGGAGAGCCGGTGCGCTTTGGTTCCAATTCGCTGAAACTGAATTATAACTTTACACAGTGCGGAGAAGTGACGGAAGGCGCCTGCATTGGCACATTGGAAGATACGGCAGTAAATGGCGTACCGACGGGGATCGGCGTTTGGGTGTATGCACCAGATGGAACTGGTATTACATATAATGGACCTGGAACGCAGGCAGGCTTTTGGCTGCGTGGTTATGTAAAGACAGCTGCTTCAGATAACCCAATTCCCTATGATTTTACGTTAGAACCAAAGGCAGTAGTGGATGCCAGCGGTAATTGGAATGGCACACAGCCTGGAATTTCGTGGAGCGGATGGAAATATCTGGAGGCTGATTTGACTGGCCGGCAGGCTCCCTTTAAAATCAGTAAGGGGGACACCTTACGATTGATGTTTGTTAACGGAACCAAGATGGGAACAAGGACAGCCGGGTCAATTTACTTTGATAATTTGCAGTTTGTTTACGGAACAAATGTTGACGATGTGGATAATCCGACAGTAGACTCCATTCAGGTAAATAATGAAGAGCTTGCGGAAGACGCTGTAATTTCCGGTGGCACAATGGATCTGCGTGCGGAATTCAGTGATGCGCCTGGAAAATACGCAACAGGTGTGGATGCGAATACGGTCCGGCTGTACGTGGACGGAGTAAATATGACAGAGCGGGCGGGACTGGCGGCAAGTGATGGACATATCGACTTGTACCGTTTAAAGCTGTCTAATGGTAGCCATTCCGTAACAGTGTCCCTGCGTGACGGTTTTGGTAACGATGCTTCAGAGACGCGCTATTTCACAGTCGTAGACAGTGAAACTGCAAGCATGGTAAGTGTCACGACATCTGACACCGTAGCAGCAGTCGGCGGTGAAGTTACGTTGAATTTGCTGGCAGAGAACGGTGACGTCAGCAGTTGTAGCGCGGTAATTCGGCTGGGACGGCAGTTCACAGACTATGAAGTCATCTATGCAGATGGCTTTACAGGAACATCCTCCTATCAGGCAAATGAAAATACTGTAACGCTGACAGCTGAAGGAAATACTACGGGAACGTTGATTGCTCAGTTAAAGGTAAAGGTTCCTGCAACATTGGCATCCAGTGAGAGCTTCCTTTATGAAGTTAAGTCCGGTGTTTGCTATGACCAGAACAGACAGATGAGTACATTTGCAGCTCCGGTAAAGACGCTGCCGGTGGGTGCGGCAATTTCCGTGACCTGCGGTCCGGTGCTGACGGGACAGACTGCGGAACTGAAGGTAACAGATCTAAGTGGAAATGGTGTGGCAAACGCTGTGATCTATGTGGATGGCAGCGATAGAGTGCTTGGAACGACTGATGAAGGCGGCGTATTGCATTCGGCAGCTTTTAATACCGCAGGCGTGGTACGGATTTATGCAAAATCCGAAAATGGTCAGATGTCTTTGCGCTACAATGTTTATACTTATGATCCTGTAAACATTGAGGTGCCGCAGGTGATGTTTAATGCTTCCGCAGGCAGTGGAACAGACCGGAAGAATCTTACCTGGCTGTCGGATCCTATGAAAACAGATGCACAGCTTTTGCGCTACCGTGAACAGGGAAATGAGGAATGGACTGTTCTGACGGCGGAGACAGTGCTGAGGACCTTTGTGACCAATGGCTATCAGGCTGCGAATGTCAATAAAGTATCTGTGACAGGCTTGAAAGCGGATGCCAGCTACGAATATCAGGTGGGCAGCGGCGATAGCTGGTCTCAGACTGCTGTATTCCACGGCGGGGCAGCGGAAAATGCTGGACAGAAATTCTTCTTGCTGGGAGATATTCAGGCAGAGGATCGCACAAATATTACAAACATCTTTAATAAACTGAAAGTTGGTCAGTATGATTTTGGCATTCAGACCGGTGATGCGGTAGACAAGCCTACCAGTTATCCGGAGACTGCCGAGACCATCGATCTGTTGTGTGCTGGAAATCTGGGGGATACGGATGTCATCCATGTGCTGGGCAACCATGAGTTCGAGGGCGATGCCCATGCGGATATTGTCGGCAGCATTTTTGACCTGCCCGTACATACTCCTGGCAGCTGCTGGTCCACAACCTACGGCGATGTATATGTGGCAGTTGTGAATTACAGTGGCGATGTCAGTGACATGAAGACAGCGATGGATTGGCTGGTACAGGACGCACAGGCGAGTAACGCAACATGGAAGATCCTGACGGTCCATCAGCCTGCATATTATACAAATGCCACTGGCGGCAGCGCACCGATGACTGCTTATGTCCCCGCAGCGGCAGAAAAAGCCGGAATCAACGTGGTGTTTTCCGGGCATGATCACTCCTTTGCACGTACGAATCCTTTGAAGAATGGCGAAGTCGATGCGGAAGATGGAGTGTATTACTACATTTGTGGCTCGAGCGGCGAGAAGTCCTATCCGATCAGCAGTAAAGATATCTTTGACTATGATAAGGTCTTTGCGCAGGCGACGACAGACTTTAACGCGGTTTATCTGAGTGTGGAAACGGATAAGTCGCAGATGAAAATCAATGTTTATGATGTATTAACAGATGGCAGCGAAAGGCTACTGGACAGCTTGACGTTGAAATCTGATGCAGGTGACTGTGCAGATCGGGGACACAATTTGGAAAACCCTGTTTACAGCAATGGAAAGCTGATTTGCAATGAATGCCATGAAAAAGTTGATCCTGTAACGCGGAGCTTTACTGGCTGGGCAAGAGACGAGTCCACTGGCAGAAAGATGTATTTCCTGAAAGGTGTGGCGCAGACCGGTTGGTTCCTGATTGACGAGGATAACTACTGCTTTGACGCGAACGGCGTAGCCTATGACGGTGAGCAGATAGTTGACGAGGTACCGTTTGTATTTGATAACGGTTTGGTAGTCAGCGGACATACTGGCTTCATCAAGAAAAGTAATGGAAAGACTTATTACTATAATAATGGTCAGATGGCATTGAGTATGACCGATATTGGTGATGAGACGTATTACTTTGAACCAGACGAAAGCAGCGCGGATTATGGCGCAATGGTTACTGGTTGGCGTTTTATTCCAGGAATAGGCTATGGGCAATGCTATTTTTACGAAGATGGGCATATGCACCGTTTCATCAAAGCGGAAATTAATGCAGAGAACAGTATTGTCACTGTAATGTTGTCTCCACTGGGTGAAACACGGTATAGAGATGGTAAAGTAGCTGTTTGGAGTCAGCATGATGGACAAGATGATATTCATTGGTTCAGTGGAACGGAACAGGAGGATGGAATTTGGATCGTTAAAGTTCCCATGTGTCTCTATAAAGATACAGGAAGATATTCTATTCATGGGTATGATGGTAAAAATATCATCAATGCAACGTTTGTTGATGTAGACAAGAATGTGACTCACAAGTTTACGAATTACAACACTACAAGCACGGATAACTGTATGGGTGCGGAAGTAAAGATTGCTCATTGTGATTATGGCTGCGGAACGGTAGACAAGTCCGGTTGGACTGGCGGAGATCATACTGTAACGGCTGTGCAGGATGGTTCTGTACTGTCTGTGAAGATGACAGATGTGGCAAGTCATGGACATACAAAGGTGAAATTTGCGGTATGGAGCGAAGAAAATGGACAGGACGATCTGGTTTGGTATGATGCAGTGAAGCAGACGAATGGTATGTGGGAATACTCTGTGGATCTGACGAAACACAATTCTACTGGAGTCTACCAAATCCATGCGTATGCCTGCACAGGCGATTCGAATACCCTTCGCATGGCAGGTCGTACGACTGTTCAGGTGACGAAAATCGTAGATGTGAAAACACCAACGGTAACGGCGGAGGTATCCCCCGACTTCACTACCATGCAGATCACAGTGAAGAATGCCGAGACATACGACCAGGTGCTGCTGCCGGTATGGAGCGAAGTGAACGGACAGGACGACTTGGTATGGTACAATGCCGAAAAGCAGGCAGATGGTAGTTGGCGATACACGGTAAACCTGAAACAGCACCACTCTGCTGGAGCATATCAGATTCATGTATATGGCAGAAAGGATGGCAATCTGGAACTGATCGCGCATACATGGATTGTAGTAGCGAAAATTGCTGAATAAATAAGCTGAGAGATGCTATTGCCTAAAGGGGCGTAGCAAATAAGATGTACGATTCAACGGCCGTTTTTCTTAAAGGAAAGGCGGTCGTTGAATAGTAACTTTAATAGAAGGTATAATGGAAAAATTCGTAAAGAGAGATTAAGACTTAAAAACATAAAGAACCTGAAAAATGGTGCTTCCATGAAAATAAGTATGACAAAGTAAATCGGTGTGTTTTGGTTGTCGTGAAAATGATATGGGTATTGCCTTAAGGAGAGAAGAATGCTTCATACAGAATTTCGAAAATTTAAAGAATATCTATCCCAGAACCGATGGTCAGTTTTGGGCTGGAATATCCTGCTCTTATTGGTATGGTGGCCGTGGGTATTTAACACAGCATCGAGAGTTGATACAGAAGTTTTCATTAACGAACCATATTCAACGTTTAATTGGCGTGGTATTGGGCGACAGGGAGCCATTTTTACTAAATATATTTTTGGCTTGCGATGGTTTACTCCGCATACAGAAACTCTATTTGGTTATTTATTGATCTGTCTGGCGAGCGTGCTGTTTGGATACCTGTTTTGGCGCGCTGGCTGTAAAAATAAAGTACTGTGTGCGGCGTTTGGAATCTTTTGCTTTGTAGCTCCTATTATGACAGAGCAGTTCTATTTTGATTTGCAGATTTTTGAGATTGCTTTGGCGTATGTCCTTTGTGCAGTTGCGGTTGGAACAGCTTATATGGGAATTTTCAAGCAAAGCATGGGCTTCACAGCAATTTCCATCGGATGCATGATATGGATATTTTCAATCTATCAAGCATTTATCATGATATATGTTGCAGCCGTAATTACCTGTTTCATATTGTTGTATCAGCAGGAATCTGAACAAAAGATTAGCTGGATGCTGGTTTGGAAGCTGATTGCAGGGTTTTTATGCGCATTTGTCCTGAATCAGATCGTTACAAAGCTTTTCTTTTATTATAGTGGTGAATATTTAACGGGATTAATTGCATGGTCTTCTCAGACACCAAGCCAATGTGTCTATCATATTTTGGCGCATCTGGCAAAGGGTTTCTTTGGAAGAAAACCGTTTTATACACCTTTTTATGGAATATTGGCAGTGCTTGTTGTTTTGGGAGGGATTATTAAAGTAAAGACATTTAAAGAACAAAATGGAAAAGCACTATACCTTATGGCTGTGATAGTATTGCAAACAATTCCATTTTGGATGACGATTGTATCTGGCGGAACAATCCCGGTGGCAAGAGCGCAAATAGCTTATCCATTTGTTTTGGGATGTGATGTGATTTTGTTAGTTAGCCAGATTTACAACCGAAAGGTGTTGACAGTATTTCTTATACTATTCAGCATTATTGGATGGTCACAAACTATAATGACGCAGAGATTGATATATACGGATGAGATACGGGATAAGGAAGATACATACGTTATCAATGCAATTAAGAGTCAGATACACGAGGAGAAACCGATTGCATTTGTTGGTACTTATGAAAATCATTTAAATCCAGCTTGTATCCGAGGAGAAATTGTTGGAACTTCGATTCTGAATTTTAATAGTGAAGCAGAACCTCATTATTGCAGTTCAGCAGGAAGAATAAAAGGCTTATCCAATGTAATGGGAATTCAATTTGATGTGGTATCTCAAGAACAGATGCTGGAAGCCCGCAAACAAGCCATGATAATGCCTGTTTGGCCCGCAGAGGGAAGCATTGCAGATGCTGGAGATTATATCATCGTAAAGCTATCTGAGGATCATTGGCAGGAAGATCTGATAGATTCGAAAATCCAAGCAGCAAACTTTGAAAAGCATATCCAAATGGTAGACGGAGATGCGTTGCGGATTGCGATTGATGCACTTTCCACAGAAAACGATACATTGACTGTGCAGGGATGGGCATTTTTAGATGGAGTAGATGCTGGGACGGTACAAACACAGCTGTATCTTTACGATGCAGCAGAAAATGCTTATTACCAATTGCCGACTGTTCGAAAACAAAGACCGGATTTAATCTCTGCGTTTGAGAATGGACAACTCTATGAATATGCTGGTTTTTATGCAGAAGCAGATATCCATCAACTGGAAGAGCCGCTGAAGGACTATCAGCTGTGGGTTGGGATTGAAACGGATACAGAGGTCAATCTAATGAATACAGGATATGTTCTTCCATGAAGAGATCGTATAGGGGTGATAGATCAATGGCAATGAAAAAGATATCATGCATTATACCATGCTATAACGAAGAGGCGGCGCTTCCATATTTTCTACGAGAAATACGGAAGGTTGCAGAC
>ULYQ01017773.1_pt1 | contig 19268 bp, 13 predicted proteins | sample 1962271 | NCBI WGS metagenome assembly ULYQ01 (sample SAMEA4835865, study PRJEB28245) | human gut metagenome | biome: gut microbiome; material: fecal sample | place: Denmark | collected 2008
CAGGATTTTAAAGCGATTTTGAACACCCTACCCTTCGGGGCGTACTGATTTGACTTTTGACATATCCTCCACTCAGCCTTCATTTACAGTTAATTGAGTGGGTATAGCATGGATACTATTCCCTCCTACAGATAGCATTATTCTAATCTTTTCGACATTAGCAGCCAGCCTACTTCGCTCCCGCAGCCACGCTGCTGAAATAAGGCACAAATCGGATGTCGCCGTCGATGATGTCGGCAGGTATGGTATAGGTGCCATTGTTGAATCGGTCGGCTGTCACGACTGTCTCAGTCCAGTCGCCCGGTGCGTTGCCGTCGATGTTTCTGCCGTGGCGGATTACGAGTTTGTTGAATCGGAATCCCGGTGCCGGAACTGCCTTCACGCTCAACGGCTCGCCACACTTGGCTGTACGGCCCGTCACAGCCGACCCGTCGGCAAGCAGGATGTCGCCGTTGAGTCCGCCGCCAAGGTCGTCAACGCCTCGGCTGAGCGTCACGAGGTCGCCACGTTTGAAGCTACGCGAGGTTGCAAATGCGCCTACGGTGAAGAACGGCTTTTCGTCGGCTGAGAGCACGATGTCGTCGATGTAGGCAGCGAAGTCGGCTGTCAGATTGTGGGGCGACGTAGCGTCGGGCACTATGAGCAGGTTGTGTATGGTCACGCCATTGGCTCCCGACACGGCAAACACGGCATCGTTCCAATGATTGGCAACGAGCGGTTGCGAGGCTGTCGACCAAAACTGCTCGGTCAGGGGCGACTGGTGCGGACGGTCGTCGCGGTTGCCCAGTCCGATGAGCATTGCTGGTCCGCCCTTGGGCGAGTATATCTTCACATGCACGTATTGCACGGTCTTGGTCTGGGCGAAAGGCTCTTTAAGCCCTACGAGTGCACCGAACGTGTTGCTGCCGAAGCGCGAGCGTTGCACGGCGAGGATATGGCGCGAGGGATTGGGGACAAAACCGCGCACAGGGTCGGCATCATTCAGGTGATTCTGCACTACCTGTATGTTTCCCTCAACGGAGTTGTTGCGGAAGGGCGAGTTCTCCCATGTGTCGTACACATGTATCGAGCGGTAGGCATCAGCCGACTCAAAGTCGCACAGCTTGCGCTCGGTGTTCTGCGCCGATGCAGCCATAGGCAGTACCAGCGCGGCTATGATTGTATATATCTTGAAGTTCATTGTTGTATGCTTTTAGAGAGATTAGAATACCGACAGACTCTGAATCAGCGGACAAGCCTTGCTGTCGTTGATGGTAATGCGCATTGCCTTCACCTTATATCCGTCGCCCTCGTAGCTCTTGGCGGTAGATCCGTTGAGCGGAACGATGCGCTTGTAGCCTATCGTGGTGGTCTGGATGTTGGTGGCGCGCGGCGTGAATGTGGTGCCGTCGTCGCTGGTCTCTATCGTGAACGAGCGCACACGCTGTCCGAGCTTGATGTGCTCCATCAGCTGAACGTATCGCACGGTGACTGCTTTGTCCCACTTCAGCGTGATGGTGGCGTGTGTCGTGTTGTCGTTGGTAGCCCAATAGGTGTTCTTGTTGCCGTCGGTGAGTCGGCGTACGGAGTAGTCGGTGTGCGCGCCTGGGGTGCGCTCCTCGCTCACACTAATCTTAGCCTTCAGCGCAAGGTCGTTGCCCAGTCGCGTCTTCAGCATGTGTCCGAGTTCAGCCATACGTTGAGCGGTGGCTTGGGGAATAAGTCCGTTGACGTCGGGGGGCAGATTGAGGATGAGTGTAGCGTTGCGTCCCACTGTCTCCAGATACATCTGGAAGAGTCGTTCGGCTGAAAGCACCTTCTCGTTCTTCTTCCAGAACCATCCGCCTGTAGTAGCCTTGGCGTCACTTTCGCCCGGACACCAGCGCCAGGCATCAGCATTGCCGCTCTCGCCCGACCCCATTGCCCAGCAGGTTTCACCTGCGTGGCCTGCTTCATTGCCTATCCAGCGCACCTCACCGCCTACTCCCCACATCACAACGTTAGGAAGCAGCTTGTGAATGGAGTCGCGCAGGTTGGGAATGTCATAGAATGTCTGTGCATTGTCTATCGTTCGGCGGCCCATTGTGCCTTTGCCGCCGTATGCTCCACCGTAATATCCGGCATGATCGCCACCCGTTGCACCGTCAAACCACATCTCAAACTGGTCCGACCCATACTGCGCCAGCTCTACACATTGGGGGAAAAACACCTTCTTTGCATAGTTGTCGGTGTAGCGTCCCTGGCTGTCTTTCTCGCCCCAATAGATGCTGCTGAGGTCCCACGGCGACACGTAGAATCCGTATTTCATCTTCAGCTTGCGAGCAGCACGGGCAAAGTCGCGCGGTATGTTGGTCTTGCGGGCAGTCTCGGTGGCTGAGTTGAGCACGCTGTGGTCGGTTGTCTTGGTGGGCCAAAGGCAGAATCCGTCGTGATGTTTCACTACGGCTATGCCGCCCTTCATGCCTGCCTGCTTTGCCACTCTGAGCCATTGGGCAGGGTCGGGCACTCGTGTCGGGGCGAATGTGGATTCGTCTTCGGTGCCGTCGCCCCACTCCTTGCCGGTGTATGTGTCCATACCGTAGTGGAAGAAGGCGTAAAACTCGGTCTCGTTCCACAGCATCTGTCTGCGGCTCGGAACGGGAAATACCGGACGAGGGGTGTTCTCAGGATTGGCAACATTGCATTGCTTCAACTGAAACTGACTCTCTTTGGCCTGTCCGACGGCATCGTTTAGCAGTGGCGGAAGGCTCAGAGCCATGAGTAAAAGTGAACTTAACTTCATGTAGTAATGGTTGGTTTATTTATGGGAAGATGGTTTTCAGAAGGCTTATTATTGCCTTGATACTAAAAATGGAGACTACGGCAGAAAACTTGCTGTAGTCTCCATTCATGTCTATACGTATTTCTGCGGAGTGTTACTTCACAGCGATGCACTCTACTTCAACAAGCGCATTCTTCGGAAGAGTCTTCACTGCAACGGCCGAACGTGCAGGGAAAGGCTGTGTGAAGAACTCAGAATATACCTCGTTCATTTCACCGAAGTTGGCCATATCGCTCAAGAATACTGTTGTCTTAACAACGTGTGCCAGGTCGGTACCAGCCTCCTTGAGGATGTTCTGGGCGTTGGTGAGCGACTGACGGGTCTGCTCCTTGATGCCACCCTCGGCGAAATTGCCTGTTGCAGGGTCGATAGGAAGCTGACCAGATGCGAATACCATGCCGTTAGCCTCAATAGCCTGTGAGTACGGACCGATTGCTGCAGGAGCGTTGTTTGTGTTAATTGCTTTGTTCATAGTGAATTGTTTTTATTATGTTAATGATTCAAGTGTCATTGTCTGAGCACCTCTCGTGCCTTCTCTATTATCGTGTCCTTGCCACGCAGAAGGTCGGTTTGTGATAGCTGCACGTCGTAGTCGGGCGCTATACCGAACTCGGTGCTGTTGCCGTCCTTGTCGTACATGGGGCAAGCCGAGAAGCGTATGCTCCACCCTATGGGCAATTCGCTGGAATAAGGCATTCCTGCTCCGCCACCGGTGCGGTCGCCTATCTGCACAACGTTAGGACAACAGCGCATGTACTTGACAAATTCGTTGGCAGCGCTGTACACCGACCGGTTGGTAAGTATTGCCACGCGCTTCTGCCAGCGTATTCCCTTCGACGGCTTGAGGCGCTGCTCTTGCATCGACGAGAAGTCAGAATGGCCGCGTCCGGTCTTATGCTGCATGTAGCCTACAAGCAACGGACTATTGGTAAATCGTGCCGCCAACTGCTCTGCCGATGTAACGAGTCCGCCGCCATTGTCGCGGATGTCGATGATGAGAGCGTTGCACGGCATGAGATAATAGAGTATTTCGTCGAGATTGCCCTCGCCCATTGCCGTTGCAAACGACGTACAACGTATGTAGCCGATGTTGTCGTCGAGTATGCGATAACGCATGCCTGAGGCTATACGGTAGTCGGTGCCGAGATAGCGGTTGATAAGAGTATCGCTCAGATTTGAAGGATAGTTCTCGTGCCACGACCAGTTTCGTGCCACGTCCCATGACGAATACATATTGACATGACCGTCCTTCAACTCGCCGAGCATATTGCCCAACACCTCAAACAGCTGGCTGTCGGTCATATCATCGGCTATTTGGCGCGAGTATTTGTCGTAAACGGCGTTCCAATCGAGTCCGTACTGCTCCTTCTTATAGTCGAAGAAGCAGTAGTGTTCGTCTACAATCTTCCACAAAGCCTCAAAATTGCCACGCGGATTGTCGGCATATTCCTCCTCGTCTACGCACGAACCGAGCGAGAATATCGCAACGATTGCCATAACAATGTTGCAGAAAAGCTTTCTGTTTGTCATCTGTCTGTCTTTATCCTCCTATCGTATGGAGGAGCATTTCACATTGGTTTGCTGTCTGTTCTTTGGCTGGTCGGCGGCTATTGCTTCTGCGTGCGGAACCTCTTCACTATACCTATCACGAGCGAATGGGTGTAGATGTGGGTCTTGAGATTGTTGACGTGCGACTGCTCTATGGTTCCGAGATAGCCGATGCGCCATGTGGTGTGTGCCAGACGGAAGTCGAGGGTGAGCATCTGGCGCAACGACGGGGTTGAACCGATGGTCGTCGGCACGCAGTTGTGGTCGTAGTTGCCACGGTTGAATATCTCGTAATACGACTGTCCGTAGTTGGGCGAAAACATCAGTCCGAACAGCGGTGCCGAGGCTTCGTAGTGAAGCACCACCGGATAGTAGGCATTGTCGCCAGGTCGGAAAGCAATGCCACGCTTGCCGCTGGGGCGTCCTATGGGATAGTCGAAACCTACGGTAGGCTCGATGTGCAGCGACAGACGCGCATTGGCAGGGTTGTTGCCGTTGCGGGTGTTGTATATCATGCCGATGTTGGCGGCTGCCGTTCCACCGGCAATGAGTTGCAACGGATGGCTCCACAGGCTTACGTTCCACTTGCGCAAGAGCGAATAGCGAAACGTATAGCCTCCTGCCATCTCACCGCCATTGCCCGAACGATTGTCGGCGTAGGCAATGTTGCCCTCGTGTTGAAACTGGTTGATCCACGCGGTGGAGTCCTTCTCGCGACGAGTGTGCGAGAGGAAGCGTATGTCAACGCCACGATACTTCTCGGGCGAGAGATAGGTGTCGAGCATATTGGTTGCTCCCACACCTATCATCATGGCGTTGGTCTTGAGCGTGGGGCGCTCACTGCGGACATGTTGAGCCTCAGCAGACGGGCTGTCGCTCAGGGTTTGAGCAGCAGCCGAAAGAGCGCCATTGCCAATCAGCGCGATGCCTATGAGTATATACTTAAAGATCTGCATTCTCAGTAAATATGTTGAGTTGTCCGGTCATTTCGTCTATCACCTGCTGCTGGCTCTTACCAGCATCGGGATCGAGGTTTTCGGGTTCTTCATCGGCAGCGTCGTCAGCCTCTTCTGTCTCCGGTTCGGGGAATCGTGTAGGCTCCAGTTCTTTTACCGCAGCCACTTCGAGCGTAGTCACACGTTTGCCCTTCGCCTTGAATCCCTTGACAGCGATAAACTCTTCAGCATCAATTTCGAGTGGCGGACGTTGCATGGTAGAGCCGTCGGGAGCCGTTGTCGGAGCGTAGTCTACCTCGAAACGCGGGTAAGCGGTATCGGTAAGCAGCACGAGTCGGCTATCGGGATTTTCGCCAAGATAGTTCTGCTGACGCTTGGTAGCCTCCATACGGAATCGCTTCAAGTACAGGTTGTTGTCGTTGTCGGCATCGTACAGCACGGCTGTCCACACCTTGTCGGGATCCCACTTCTCGATTATCTTGATGTTCGACTCGTAATGGTTGTTGGCATCGAATGTCGAGATGTAGAAGTTGCAGTCGTCGAGCACTACGAGTATTGAGTCGTCGTCGTAGAACTCGCCCAGCAGTCTGCCGTGCTCGTCGTAGTTGAGTCGGTTGACATCGGGGTCGTACCACACCTTGCGACCGCCCAGAGTAGAGTGTCCATGACTCTTCAGTCCGATGCGGTGGATGGGGTTGCGCGTCACGAGGTTGCCCTTCGATGTGCGTCCCTTGATGCCAATCTCCGAGAAGTCCTTGTCGATGAATATTCGCTTCAGCTTCGGATTGGCTTCGAGCGTAACCTTGATTACCTCAGCCTCGCCATTGGGGTTGGCTGTGAAATAGAGCACGCGCGAGCCAGGGGTGCCCTGCGTGAGGTCGTAGTCCTTGCCCACTGTCATTGTAGGCACAAAGAAACGCTTGATGTATGCGGGTCCGTTCTTGCCGTCGCGGTATACTACATTATAGATAGTACGCTTGTCGTTGCGCTTGAACACCTGAACGTGCAGTATGTTCTTGCCCACGAATATCTTGTCGGCAGCACGCACCATCTTGTATTTTCCGTCCTTGAAGAACACTATTATGTCGTCGATGTCGGAGCAGTTGCACACAAACTCATCCTTCTTAAGGCCGGTACCGATGAATCCTTCCTGGCGGTTGATGTAGAGTTTCTGATTAGCCTCTACCACCTTCGAAGCCTCGATGGTGTCGAAGCTGCGTATCTCGGTGCGGCGCGGATGGTCCTTGCCATATTTGTCGCGGATGTATTCAAACCAGTGTATGGTTACATCGGTCATGTGAGCAAGGTCGTACTCTATGTCGGCAAGTTCAGCCTTGATGCGTGCAATGAGTTCGTCCGCCTTGTCCTTGTTGTACTTCAGTATGCGCTGCATCTTGATTTCGAGCAGTCGCAGAATGTCGTCGCGAGTGATTTCGCGGTGGAACGAATACTCCACCATCTGCTGCTCCACTATGCCTTCAGCCGAAGTCTTGCTGGCAGGCACACGGAATATCTGGTTTTTGAAGGGTTCAAGTTTCGAGTCGATGAACGCTACAACCTCGTCTTGCGACTTCGACTGCTCGAATTTCTTCTCCTTGTATATTCGCTCCTCTATGAAAATGCGCTCCAATGATGAGAAGAACAGCTGCTCTTCAAGCTCCGCCTTGCGAATTTGGAGTTCCTTGCGCAGCAGACCCATTGTGGTGTCGGTGCTGTGGCGCAGCACATCGCTGACGGTGAGGAAGCACGGTTTGTTGTCCTCGATGACACAGCAGTTGGGCGATATGTTTATCTCACAGTCGGAGAATGCGTACAGCGCATCAATGGTCTTGTCGCTCGAAACACCAGGAGCAAGATGCACCTGTATCTCAACTTCGGCTGCTGTGTTGTCGTCTACTTTCTTAGCCTTGATCTTTCCCTTGTCAATAGCCTTGAGTATCGAGTCGATGAGCGTAGTGGTAGTCTTCGAGTAGGGTATTTCGCGTATTACGATGGTCTTCTGGTCGAGCTTCTCTATCTTGGCGCGCACCTTAATCATGCCGCCACGCTGACCGTCGTTGTATTTTGCCACGTCAACCGATCCGCCTGTGGGGAAGTCGGGATAAAGCTGGAATTCCTCGCCACGCAAGTAGTGAATGGCAGCATCGCATATCTCTACGAGGTTGTGAGGCATTATCTTCGAACTCAGTCCTACGGCAATGCCCTCAGCTCCCTGTGCCAGAAGCAGCGGAAACTTGGCAGGCAGCGTTATCGGTTCCTTGTTACGACCGTCGTACGAGAGCTGCCATTCGGTGGTCTTCGGATTGAACACCACGTCGAGGGCAAACTTCGAGAGGCGCGCCTCGATGTATCGTGGAGCCGCAGCACGGTCGCCGGTGAGAATGTTTCCCCAGTTACCCTGACAGTCTACGAGCAAGTCCTTCTGCCCCATCTGCACCAGAGCATCGCCTATCGAGGCGTCGCCGTGCGGATGGAACTGCATGGTATGGCCCACAATGTTAGCCACCTTGTTGAATCGGCCGTCGTCCATACGTTTCATCGAGTGGAGTATGCGTCGCTGCACGGGTTTCAATCCGTCCTCAATATGGGGCACGGCACGCTCAAGTATGACGTACGAGGCATAGTCGAGAAACCAGTTCTGATACATGCCGCTCAGATGATGAACGGCCGATGCGTCAAAACGGTTCACCGGCTTGTAATCGGAATGTTTGGTTGGAGCCGACGTCTCTGCCGCAGCATCGTCGTCGACAGCCTCAGTGTCAGCACTTTTTGTGGTGTCGTCGTTCGATTCTACGTTGTCCATCTTCATTTCTTCATTATCTCTTATCTCGTCGTCCATATATTGCCGTGTGGGTTTAAAAATTTTAAGTTGGGAATAAATTCAGTTGACTCGCAAAAGTACGAAAAAAAAGTGAAAAATCAAAATATAATGTGTAAGTAACTACCGACGTAGCATTTTTTTCACATTCTCACATACCTTGTTTTGGCATATAATTTATAACTTTGCACATTGTGAACGCAAACAACATCAATAACAATATGGAATCCAAACATCACTACACTGGTCTCACCGCGGCGCAAGTGGCAGAAAGCCGAGCTAAGTATGGCGAGAACGTGCTCACTCCGCCCGCTAAGGAACCGCTGTGGCGGCAGTTTCTCGACAAGTTCCGCGACCCGCTCATCATCATACTGCTCATTGCCGGCGTGCTCTCGATACTTATCTCTTGCTACGAATATTTCGGTCTGGGTGACGGTCTGACGGTTTTCTTCGAGCCTGTAGGCATATTCGTTGCAATTATGCTGGCTACGGGCCTTGCGTTCTACTTCGAATATCAAGCCGACAAGGAGTTTGCCATACTCAATCAGGTCAACGATGACGAACCGGTGGAGGTGATACGCAATGCTAACACTACGCAGATACCGCGACGCGACGTTGTTGTGGGCGACATAGTGCTGATAAACACTGGCGAGGAGATTCCTGCCGACGGCGAACTGATTGAAGCCACACTGCTGCATGTAGACGAATCGACGCTGACAGGTGAGCCTATATGTACCAAGACGACCATAGAAAGCGAGTTTGATGCCGACGCCACATTCCCATCAAACCATGTAATGAAAGGCACCAAGGTGATGGAGGGACACGGCATAATGCGCGTGCTTGCCATTGGCGACCATACCGAGCAGGGCAAAGTGTTTGATGCCGTACAGATAGACAACTCCGTGAAGACACCGCTCGACGAACAACTCGACGGACTGGGCCGACTCGTGGCTAAACTGAGCTACTGCGTAGGCGCTGGCATCATCATAGGCCGTATTCTGATGTATTTTCTTTCACCCTCTTACGAGCAGTTCGAATGGCTGCCGTTCATCGCCTATATGCTCAAGACGCTCATGATAGCCGTCACACTGGTTGTGGTTTCGGTGCCCGAGGGTCTGCCTATGGCTGTGACTCTAAGTCTGGCGTACAGCATGCGACGCATGCTCAAGACCAACAACCTCGTGCGCAAGATGCACGCATGCGAAACCATGGGGGCTACGACGGTGATATGCACCGACAAGACGGGCACGCTGACGCAGAACCAGATGCGTGTGGACAGCCTGCAGCTGTACGGACTCGACGAGCACAGCTCGGCTGTGAGCGAGGCTATGGCGCTAAACTCTACAGCACAACTCGACTTCACCGACCCCAGCCACCCTACCGTACTCGGCAATCCAACAGAGGGTGCACTGCTACTGTGGCTCTGTCAGCACGGCGTAGACTATCGTGAGCTGCGCGACTGTTCAAACATTGTCGACCAACTGCCGTTCAGCACTGAGCGCAAGTATATGGCTACAGTGGTAGACTCGGCACTGATGCCAGGCCGACGTATTCTGTACGTAAAGGGCGCGCCAGAAATCGTGTTCGGCATGTGCCGCACCATGGGCGAAGGCGCTACACGCGAACGTGTGGAGAAACAGCTGCTCGACTATCAGAACCACGCCATGCGCACACTTGGCTTTGCATTCCAGATACTCGAAAACGGCGACACCGCCATCAGCAACGGACACGTCACTGCCAACCGACTGCACTTTATCGGCATAACAGCTATTGCCGACCCCGTGCGCAGCGATGTGCCGGCTGCCATCAAGGAGTGCATAGATGCCGGTATTAGCATCAAGATTGTTACGGGCGACACACCTGGCACAGCTCGCGAGATAGGCAGACAGGTAGGATTGTGGACCGACAAGGACACTGACCGCAACATCATTACAGGACCGGAGTTTGCCGCACTGAGCGACGACCAGCTGCTCGACCGTGTGCTTGACCTCAAGATTATAGCCCGCGCACGACCTATGGACAAGAAGCGACTGGTAGAGGCTCTGCAAAAGCTAAATCAAGTGGTAGCCGTGACGGGCGACGGAACCAACGACGCTCCTGCCCTACGTGCTGCACAAGTGGGTCTGTCGATGGGCGACGGAACATCGGTGGCTAAGGAGGCATCCGACATCACCATCATCAACAACTCATTCTCGTCAATAGGCAAGGCTGTGATGTGGGGACGCTCGCTGTATCAGAACATACAGCGATTCCTGCTGTTCCAGCTCACCGTCAACGTAACAGCATGCCTCATAGTGCTCATCGGAGCCTTCATGGGTACAGAGTCGCCACTCACCGTGACGCAGATGCTGTGGATAAATCTGATTATGGACACCTTCGCAGCCATGGCTCTTGCCTCGCTGCCACCGTCGGAGAGCGTGATGCACGACCGTCCGCGCGACCGCCACGCCTTCATCCTCACACGCCCCATGTACGGCGAAATATTGGGTGTAGGCGGACTGTTCTTCGTATTGCTGTTCTTCTTCCTGCTGGTGTTCAAGCATACCGACGTAGACAGCCTCAGCGACATGCTCTCGCTTAATTATCTGCAGATATTCGCAGGCTTCGGAACCCTGGCATTCTGGACAGAAGGACATCTTACTGCCTACGAACTGACACTGCTGTTCACCATATTCGTCATGACCCACTTCTTCTACCTGTTCAACGCACGCGCCTTCGAGACAGGACGCTCAGCGCTGCACTTCGGCGGATGCAAGGGATTGCTCACCATCGTGGCGATAATATTCATAGGACAGGTGCTTATGGTGGAGACTCCAATTCTGCAGAACTTCTTCAACGTAGTGAGCCTGTCGCTGCAGGACTGGATAGCGATAATCATAGGTTCGAGCCTCGTGCTGTGGGTGCGCGAGGCTTGGCACCTTGCAACTGCAAGACAACTCAAATGAATCTTTAATATTATATTTTAAATTATGACAAAACATTTACGCACAATGACCGTAGCAATGCTGTTGACAGCATGTGCTATCGTAAGCAATGCCACAGAGGCAAACACGTCCAATCAGGTAACTAACGCTTCAGAACAGAATGTAATCAATGCGGATGACAACAAAACTGAGAAGTGTGTAGAATTTGTAGCTGGTACAGACAATGGTACAACAGGAATATTGGGAGGTGCTTCAAAGGCTGACGAAATCAACAAGGACGGAGTTACTGTACATTGCTCACGTGCATCATTCAAGTACAATCCCTACCGCTTCAACGGCTTTAGCACAACAACCATTTCAACAGAGAAAGGCAACATCGTGAAGATTGAAATCGTTGGCGACGGCTTGACAAAGCTCGTAGAGAATGGTGAGGGCGAATACAACATCACTAAGGATCTCATCGTATGGACCGGTTCTGCTAAGAGCGTATCGTTCAAGAACAATTGGGACTGGGCTAACTACGCTTCTGCTACCAACATCCGTGTATACGTAGAATTGCCAGGTACAACTACAGGTATCGGTTCTGTCAACATGGATACAAACAAGGCTGGCAACAACGCTGTATACAATCTCAAGGGTCAGCGCGTCGACGGCAAGTCGCTGCCTAAGGGCATCTACATCAAGAACGGCAAGAAGTTCATGGTGAAATAAACAACATAGAACATCAACCTATAATGCTCATGACGAGCATAAATACGAAAGAGGCTGTTTCGGTATTGTCCGAAACAGCCTCTTCTTATTTTAAAATTATTATTTTCCCATTTAATTAGCCCGACCTCATTGCGTTTTGACTTGCGCTCCGTCTTGCCTCAGTGGGAGGACAAACGATCATTTACCGTTGCCTTCTCCCCACATTCCTATTGCAGCACTGGCTGCGAATAGGGTCATCATCATTGTCATCAACATAACCTTTTTACCTTTAAAACCATTAAACCTATTAACTTCCAATACCTTTTATAAATCTACCTATTGACTTCTCTTTACATATTGTCTTTGTTATCCCTTCTATGCAATCTTCTGCTTTACCTTTGACTCTACCTATCTGCTTTGTTATCCTTCTGTGCAATCTTCTGTCTTTACCTTTGCTAATACTCAAGAGTCAGTGTTGTTATCTGAATCAATCACTTTTTACCTTTCTCAAGTCATCCTAATCTTCTACCTTCTCTATTGAAGAATATCCTGATAGTCTATTTACCTTAAATCTCTCAAATTTTCAATACCTTCATATAGTGTTGTCTTTCGAGGTTGCCTCACGGTTCCCTTGTTTTGACGATGCAAAGTTACAATTGTTTGCGTACACAACCAAGAGTTTACACATAAAAAATACATCTGAGAGTAAGATTTTTGATGTATGTCAAAAGAAATGTGCACGCACACAATAATTTCACAGTACAATATTTGCATTTTTTGTCGCTGATGAATGTGAGTTGAGCGAGCAAGACCATCATTGGGTCGAAATTAGCGAGTTTTGAGCGTGCAATATATATATTACTAATATACAGAGTTTTACAGCGACTGCGACAGAGAATGTGCAATGACGGAGTGCATAAAAACAGTCCATTTCAGTGTAAAACGAGTACTATTGCAATGCAACTGTGGTCGTTTTGCACTCCAAATGGAGTACATTTGACTTGCAACTGTAGTACATTTGCAATGTAAAAGGGGTACAAATGAAGAAAAACATGGTGTAGCCGCCAGTGCGAACCCATAAAAACAGCTACCGGAATCTCTATAATCGATTTTTGATTTGTAACAGTTTTTTACTGCTTGGATTATATTTGCATAGGGTACAAAAAACAAGAACAACATTGCCTACTCAATGCGAGTGAAGCAATGTTGTTCTTGTCATTATTTATAATGTCTGATTGCCAAGGCTACGACGCTTACGTCATATGCCTACTAATCTAATTATTCGTAAATCCAGCGACCGGTAGACTCAGCAGACTGAGCATCGGCTACACGCGAGATAGACAATGGAACGTCGTTGGCACGATAGTAAGCCACGAGCGTTACGTCGAACACGAGTGTAGAGTATGCTGCACCAGGTGTGGTAGACGAGCCGTAAGCCAACTGCTGCGGAATGATTACCTGCCAGCGATCGCCAATGTGCATGTACTGCAGAGCGGTGCCAAATCCGGTGACTACACCTTTCACGGCAAACTTCACCGGCATCATTGTGGTAAGGTCGTAATCGCCCGTCCACGACTGGTCGAACACTTTACCGTTGGGATAGCTTGCTGAAGGCAACAGACGTCCGCTGTAGTGCACCTTGACAGAGTCGGTATACAATGGGCATCCAGAGCCGGTTCCGGCATTGAGCACGTTCACAACGATATGGTCGTAAGAGTGGGTTGCCACCTTCTCCTCTATGTTGTATGCGCGCAACACCTTGCAGCTTGCGTCGCCGGCATCTGCCTTCTTCTTAGCCTCGGCATAAGTCTTGTCGAAGTAAGAAGCGTTGACGTTCTGCCAATCGGCAAACTCCTCAACATCGTCCGACGTCTCGCTGCACGAGGCGAGTCCTGCAATGAGAACCGCCACGAGAGCTGAGATTGCGAAAATATTAAATTTCTTCATTCTTTATATTACTGTAATTTCTTGAGGAGGCTGGTGATGCTCACCTTGTCCTCGATGATGCTCTGAAGCTGATCGATGCTTACACGCTCCTGCTCCATTGTGTCGCGGAAACGCAGAGTTACGGTGTTGTCCTTCAGAGTGTCGTAGTCGACAGTCACGCAGTAAGGTGTGCCCACTGCATCCTGACGGCGATAGCGCTTGCCGATGGTGTCCTTCTCATCGTAATGAGTGTTGAAGTGGAACTTGAGGTTGTTGACAATCTCGCGTGCCTTCTCTGGCAGACCGTCCTTCTTGACGAGCGGCAACACAGCCAGCTTGGTAGGAGCGAGTGCCGGCGGCAGAAGCAATACGACGCGTGTCTCGCCGTTTTCGAGCTTCTCCTCACGATAAGAGTGGCACATGATGCTGAGGAACATACGGTCAACACCGATTGATGTCTCGATAACATACGGAGTGTACGACTCCTTGGTCATCGGGTCGAAGTACTTGATTGAACGACCTGAGAACTTCTCGTGCTGTGAAAGGTCGAAGTTTGTACGGCTGTGGATGCCCTCAACCTCCTTGAATCCGAACGGCATGCGGAACTCGATGTCGGTAGCGGCGTTGGCATAGTGAGCCAGCTTCTCGTGGTCGTGGAAGCGGTAGTTCTCTGCGCCGAAGCCAAGAGTCTGATGCCACTTCATACGAGTCTCCTTCCACTTCTGGAAGTATTCGAGCTCGGTACCCGGCTGTACGAAGAACTGCATCTCCATCTGCTCAAACTCGCGCATACGGAAGATGAACTGACGTGCTACAATCTCGTTACGGAAAGCCTTACCGATCTGAGCGATACCGAAAGGAATCTTCATACGGCCTGTCTTCTGAACGTTGAGGTAGTTGACAAAGATGCCCTGTGCTGTTTCCGGACGCAGATATACCTTCATTGCGCCCTCAGAAGTAGAGCCCATCTCGGTAGAGAACATGAGGTTGAACTGGCGTACGTCGGTCCAGTTCTTTGTGCCGCTGATGGGGTCAACGATTTCCTCGTCCTCGATAATCTGCTTCAGCTCGGCAAGGTCAGGACCCTGCATAGCCTTGGTATAACGCTCGTGCAAAGCGTCGCGCTTCTGCTGGTGCTCGATTACGCGTGCGTTGGTGGCACGGAACTGAGCCTCGTCGAACGAGTCGCCGAAACGCTTGCGTGCCTTGGCAATCTCCTTCTCAATCTTCTCATCATACTTTGCTATCTGGTCCTCGATGAGAACGTCGGCACGGTAGCGCTTCTTTGAGTCGCGATTGTCGATGAGGGGGTCGTTGAAAGCGTCAACGTGTCCGCTGGCCTTCCATATAGTAGGATGCATGAATATGGCTGAGTCGATGCCCACGATGTTCTCGTGCAGGAGCACCATGCTCTGCCACCAGTACTGCTTGATGTTGTTCTTCAGCTCAACGCCGTTCTGTCCGTAGTCGTATACTGCGCCCAGTCCGTCATAGATTTCGCTACTTGGGAATACAAAACCGTACTCCTTGCAATGACTCACAATTTTCTTGAAAACGTCTTCTTGTGCCATTTTTTCTGTATTTTGTTATTCTGATATCTGTCTTAAATTTCACTATAGAGTGCAAAGTTACGCTTTTTTGATTGATTTTCTTGCCTTTATGGAGTTAAATGTTATGAAAGCACGGCTTTTGCGCTCAATGCCTTGACTGGGCATAAAACTCCTCGTAGCGTTGCTGCATGCCACGTATTGAGAAATTGGCACGTGCATACTGCTGCGCCCTGTCGGCTATGCGTGTGCGGAAAGCGTCATCGCACAGGCGGCCGAATATGCGACGATAGTCGTCGGTATCGTTGGCATGCGCCATAAGGGGCCAGTCGGGAGGCAGCGTATCGCGCAGACCGGGCGCGTCGTTGGCTATTGCAGGCAGACGATTCATGCTTGCCTCCATCGAGAGCATGCTCAGCCCCTCAAACTCTGAGGGCATGAACAGATAGTCGAACGACGCCAGATAGCCAGCCAGTCCGTATATCGGCGGCACGAGTCGGGCGTTGGTGAGCGGACGCGAGTTTTCGTCACCGGCTATGGTCTGCTCTACAAGGGGGCGTTCCGAACCGTCGCCGGCTATGGTGAAGTAGAATCGCGAGTCGGCAGACAGCATACGCAGCACATCGCACAGCACGCGCACGCCCTTCTGTGGTTCAAGTCGTCCGGCAAAAAGGATATTGACCTTGCCCTGACACAACTGCGACCAGGGATGCTGCGGCACTTCGCTCACCCCATTGTGTATAATCGGCGGCACGCTGCCGAAGCGCTCGGCATAGGCATCGCGCACCGAATCGGATATGGCTACGTTCGACTGACGCTTCACAAACATACGCTCCACCCATCGGGCTGTGCGTGGCAGTCCGGTCCACAGTCTTGTGTTGTGTATGGTGCGCACTATGCGTGTGTGGCGAAACAGCCACGGCATTAGTCTGACACTTACGTACAGTGCGAGGTCGGGGGTCTCGGTGTGGGTGTGGACGACGTCGGGACGCAGGCGCAGCATGATATAAAGCATGCGCAGGGGGAACAGCAGGGCTGCTATACGCTCCACAAGGAAGTGCCAACTGATGTCGGGCATCCACGAACGATGGCATTGCACGCCGGCAGCACGCAATTCAGAGATAAACTTGGTGGTATAGTCGGATCTGCCACGCAGTATCTCCACTACATGATATTCCATGCCTTCTGTGGTCGACGCGGCTATATTGGCAGCCACACGCTCGGCACCGCCAATATCAAAATGGGTAATTAGATGTAAGATTCGCATTGTTTTTATTGGTATGTTGTCTATACAAGATAGCCTACGATTATTGTTCCGTTCCATGCCCACAGCCATACCGTCAGCGCAGCAACGAGCAGTCGAAGCGCTCCCGAGGGGCTACGGCGCAGCAGATAGGCAGCACCTATAGGGAAGATGAATGCCCAGTGGGCGGTCATGATGTACACCTCGTTGAGTCCGAATCCGAAGCCCATGTGCATTGTCATGTCAAATATAAACCACGAAGCTACTACGAGGAAGAAGCGTTCGCGACGCGCCACCCATGCACTCACCACAAGCAGGAGTACGAGCACAGCCTCAACTACGTAATTAATAAAGGAACGATAGCCCACGAATACGGGGCGCTTCTGTTGCACATCCTCCATAAGGTGGTCGCGATGCAACTGCAACGACTCGCCCATAAGATTGTGTACTGCCGACTGCCAGCGCGATGTTGTCATGTCGCTCCATTCAAGCAGAGGCACTTTCTTGGTCATAGCCTCACCGTTTTGACGGCGCACAAACTCGTCGTGCTTCTTCAACCGCTCTATACGTGCAGGATCTTTCTTAGCCACATGCGCCTCAATGCGCTTGATGCTACGCTCCTGCGGGGCTATGATGATGTTCTGCGTACCTATATATATGGCTCCGAGTATGACAGTAGGCACCACGAACGACAATATGCTGCGCACCGTGAAGACGCGCTTTCCGTTGGCTATCCACGCTGCCAGCGCCACCTTGACACCATTGGTGAGCGTGACGCCGGCGGTGAAGAAATACAGAAGTGCCGACTGCCACAGCGGCATACGGGTGCCTCGCTGCAAGTGCTTGCCTGTGACGTAGAGCGTAAGCATGAGCAGAGGCAGCGACAGGGCGAAATGGTCGGGCACCATCGTTGCCACCATTACGTGCGCTATGCCATAGAACAGGGCGGTGAGCATGGCGGCATCCGAACGCTCGCAGCCTACTATCTCGCGTAATATGCGGTGCAGAAGTACAGCTCCTGCCACGTCGCACACAATGAGCAGCGCCGCCATGAGAAACGGTGCGAAGTTGAACTCGGTGGGTGGCATGAGCTGATGGTTGATCCAGTAGAGCGGCAGCAGCAGGAGCACGAAGAGCGGATGGCGCAACGAGTTCCAGTGCAGGCGCATGCACGAGATGAATATCAGCGAGAACACGTCGTAGCCCGACATGTTCAGGTGGTTGTAGAACACCGACCAGAAGCCCACATGTGCTCCACGTGTAAAGGAGTCGTAATGGGCATATATAAGCAATGCGTTGAGCAGGGTGAACACTATAGCGGCAACGAGTGCCACGGGGCGTTCTTCTTTTCTTATCAACATGGTTGTCAGCGATGAGTATTATGTGTTACTGTTAGTACAGATAGCCTACGATGAGCGTCACGTTCCACGCCCACAGCCACACGGCGAGCAATGCCAGCACGCCCTTCAGGGCAAGCTGATAGCGGCGGCGACCCACGTTCTTGAGCAGGAAAGCCACGGCTATAGGTATGGCGTAAATCCAGTGTGCCGACATGATGTACACCTCGTTTATGCCGAATCCCAATCCTATATGCAGCACCATATCAAGAGCGAAGTAAGACATGACAAGCCACATGAAGCGCGAGCGGCGTCCTGCCCACACTCCCAGCACAAAAAGAAGGGCTATAAGTCCCTCTACGGCGTAGTTGTACCAGTGGCGATAGTGTACTATCATAGGGCGCGACTTGAGCACATCGCCCAGCACATTATCTTGATGCAGCTGTATCGACTCGCCCAGAAGGTTCTCGACGATTGACTCAGAGCGCGAAGTGGTGATGTCGGTCCAGCCTATGAACTCGCCGTTGGCTATCGGTTTGCCGTTCTTGCGGCGACGCACGGGCTTCGGCTTTGCCTTGGCTATGGAGTCGCGCTGCACAGAGTCGCGGCGTAACGAGTCCATCTGCTCCACGGTAAACGATGCTATGCGAATGGAGTCCTGACGGTGGCGTTCGGCAGCTTCAGCCTTCTTCTTTGCCTCTTTGGCTGCCTTTGCCTTGGCACGTGCCGCCTTGGCTGCCACATCACGCGGCCATACGATGTGGTCGTAGCTCATGCGTGCCGCTCCCCATGTGAGTGCGGCAGGCAGAAGAATGGCAAGGAAGAGAAACTTGGGACGGAATATGCGGAATCCGTTGACGAAAAGGTCGGACAGATATATCTTCAGTCCGTTGTTGAGCGACGTTCCGGCGGTGAGGAAGAAGTAGAGTGCCGACTGCCAGATGGTGAGCTTGCGGCGGCGTATCATCAGTTTTCCGCTGACGTAGAGGGCAAGCAGCAACAGCATCATGGATATGATGAAGTGGTCGGGCACCATCGACGAGAGCATGACGAAGGCAAAACCGAAGAGCAAGAAAGTAAGCAGCGTTGAGTCGGTGCGGCTCACGCCCACTATCTCACGACAGATGCGATAGAGGAATATGGCTGAGTAGAAAGCCGAGAACAGCTGTATGGCTGTGACGATGAATATGGCGCAGTTGATGCCCGTGGCCCATATCAGCGCCTGATTGATGAGGTAGGGCACGTACATGTAGAACGCCAGCAGCGGATGGCGGTAGACATTGTAGCCTGCCGTCCAATCGCTCACCACCGAATAGGTGATGGGGTCGAAGCCCGAAATGTGGAACTTGGATATGAACAGATGCCAATAGTGGGCGTTGAGCGGTGTGAACACGTCGTAATACTTGCACACGACGAGCGCATCCAATGCCAAAAACACCAGCAACAGCACTATTGCCAGCGCGCGTTCCTCACGCTTTA
>ULYQ01046893.1_pt1 | contig 19255 bp, 19 predicted proteins | sample 1962271 | NCBI WGS metagenome assembly ULYQ01 (sample SAMEA4835865, study PRJEB28245) | human gut metagenome | biome: gut microbiome; material: fecal sample | place: Denmark | collected 2008
TGGCTGCCGTGCATTTGTGCACAATTGGTTTTATGTTGCAAATTATGCTGGGCTCTTTAATTCAAATTCTGCCCGTTTTGGCAGGCGCGGTTATTAAAAAACCCGTGGCTATTTCAACCATTGTTCACGCCCTTTTAAATGTTGGCGCGGTTTTTTTAATTATTGCATTTTTAAAACAAAATAATATTTTAATGATTGCCGCCATTATTTTATTATTCTTATCAGCGGTTATTTTTTTGATTGCCGTTATTTTCGCCTTTCGCCACACCAAAACCACAACCGCGCCCATATTAGGTTTAAAGTTTGCAATTATTGCTTTGTTTTTTGTTTTAACTCTCGGAATTTTATTAGGCGGCACACAATCGGTTTTTATTTATTTGGATAAAGCGTGGACAAATTTACACGCTGCTTGGGGTTTAATTGGTTGGGGCGCTATTTTATTAATCAGCGTGGCATTTGTTGTTGTGCCAATGTTCCAACTCACGCCCAATTACCCCAACAAATTCATGTGGATTTTGCCTGCGGCATTATTTTCACTTTTAATTTTATTAACTGCCAACACGTTTTTTGATTTAAAAATAATCAATTCCATTTTAATTGTTTTAATGTTGGCAGGTTTATCTGCATTTGTTATTTTCAGTTTAAAACTCCAACAAAAACGCCGCCGCGCACGGCGCGACCCAACCTTTTACGCTTGGGCTTTTGGTTTTTGGGTTTCTATTGTCGCCTTTATTTTTTTGATTTTGCATTTTTTATTTTTTGAAGATTTAGAAAAATACCAAATTCCATTAAATACCACCATAATGATTCTTTATGCCTTTGTGGCTTTTATTTGCGGAATGTTATTTAAAATTTTGCCGTTTTTATCTTGGTTACATTTGCAAAATATTGCACTTGGAAAATATAAAATTCCTGCGATGAATCATTATTTAAGCGAAAAGGAAGCGTATATTCAAATTTGCATTTATTTTATTAGTGCCATTTTTTTATTTTTATCTATTTTCATTCCTTTTTTTAGAATCTCCGCGGCAATTTTGATGATTTTGCAATTTTTGGTGTTGGAAATTTTGCTTTGCGCATCGTTTATGCGTTATAAAAAAGTTTTAAATAATTTAATTCAACAAAAATGTGAAAATCCACGGTAAACAAGAATTTTTTTTGAAAAAAAATATTTGTTTACCGTGGAAAATGTTTTTTTTGCAAAAAATAAGCCGTTACCAAACCATTTAAAGTGCCAAAAAACAAAGCCGAAGCCCAAAAAACAGGCAACATTAAAAAAACGCCGTTGTTCGGAATCAGCCACAACCTTGCCAACAAGATTTGCCCCAAAATATGCGCAAAAGCGGCGATGATAGAAAAACTCACCGCACCAAACCAACGGCGCGGCAAATTTTGAAAAACACCCAAAGCGCAAACAGAAAACAATCCGCCTGCAAAGGATAAAAAAAATCCGGGCGCCAAAAAATAACCCAACACCAAACTTGCCGCCACAATGCGCAACACCGTTACCCACAACATCGCGCGAAAACCGTAATGCCAAAAAACAATCAAAGTTACAATGTTGGCAACGCCGGGTTTCACACCGGGCAATGGCGTTGGAATGGCGCTATCTATTAGCGATAAAGCAACGGCGGCGCTTGCCCAACGCGCAAGTTTTTTGTCTTCTTCGGTGATGGTGATTTTCATTTAATAACCCAAACTATCATAAACGCGCGCGCGCCCAGTGATGCGCAAACTCAAATGGCTTGGTGCGCAAATGGCAATATCGCCCGATTTTTGAAGCCAACTTTGTTTGACACAATATTGTTTGGGCCCCGGATCCGCTTTCACGCGCGCTTTGCCGTGGGCAATTTCTATGATTGTTTCCCCCAAAGGACCTTGAATGCGCACTTCTTTTTTTTGGTTTAAATTGAGCCGCATTAAAAGCGTGCCGTTTTGGTAAATCAAGGCTTCTTCAGGCACGGCGTTATCCCAAAGAAAAAAAAAGGCGACTGCCACACTCAACAATCCGATTCCAAAAACCAGCAAATCGCCCTTTTTCACACAAAAAAACTTTTGGTTCACCGTGGATTTTTACAATTTACAAAACGCCACTTGGAATGGCACGTTGCGCTCCACGCTGTTTTTGCAAATGCCGTAACGAGAAGCCGCAGGCAAAAAACGCAACCCTAAAAAATATTTATTCGCCGAAATTTCAGGCACGCAATCTTGCGATTCGTCCAAGCCAAAACGCAACAAATGCGTGTTGGCGCTGATATTGTTTAAGCGAAATTCGCCGCGCTCGGCGGTGTAAGATTCAAAAACATCGCTGCCGCGCAAAAGTTTTAAAATGGTAGAAATTGCGCGATACGGCGTTTTGAATTTGGCAAATAACTCATGCAAATAACGCGCACGCTCTTCTTCATCGTGGTGAAGCCACCAATGGAAAGACGGCAAATCAAAATCACACAAACCGCCCGGAATCATCTCGCGGCCTTTGACCAACATCAACCACTCGTTTTCCCGCAAATATTGCCCCATGCGGCCTTGAAAGGCGTGCAATTCGGTTAAAACAGCTTCAATGTCGGAAACAATGCTTCTTAAAATATCCAAGGAAATATCCGGATTATCTTGAAAACTCAATAAATTTGCTTTTTGGCGTTCTAATTCGGATATAAAATCACGTTTTAAATCGGAACGGGCAACAACTTCCAACACTTCAAAAATTGCACTCAATGCGGCGTAATGCTCAAAAGCACCTTTTAAATTCACAAAATGTTGCGCACGTGCAAAAAGATTTTCCAAACGCAAAAGCGTGCGAATACGTTCGTTTAAAGGGTATTCATAAATAATCACACCCGAAACCTTTATTAAAAAAATAAATTTATTTTCGCTTATTATTTAAAACGATTCAAGCTGTTTTTTTAAAAAGTTTTAAATAAAAAACGTGAAGTTTTTGAATTTTTAACTTTAATTCTTGCAAATCAGCTGTATTTTCAATTATATCATCAGCGCCTTTTAAGCGTGTTTCTCTGGGCGTTTGCGCTTTTATAATCGCACGAATGGTTTTTTCTGCCCAATGATTGCGCGCCAAAACCCTTTTGATTTGCAAATATTCAGGGCAATCAATCACCAAAACCCGATTGCAACGTTTTAAAAAAGCAGGCGTTTCAAAAAGCAAAGGCACATCCAAAATCACATAAGGCGAATGGGCATTTTCCACGGTCAACCAAGATTTTTTTTGAATAATCGGGTGCAAAATATTTTCTAATTGTTTTTTAATTGTTGGATTTTCAAAAACAACTTGGCGCATCAATTCACGATTCAAAGCGCCGTTTAAAATAAAATTCTCACCCAATTTTTTTTGGATTAGTGGAATTGCTTCACCATTTTTTGCGGTTATTTCCCGAGCAATTTTGTCGGTATCCGCAACAACAATTCCAAACGATTCAAAGATTTTTGCCGCGGTGGATTTGCCCGAACCAATGCCGCCAGTCAAACCCACAATGGATTTTTTAGGAGCAAGATTTGGCATCTTTATGCGGCACCACGCGCCGCACGGCATCCACCACGCGGGCGCGTTCTTTGGCATCTTTCACATCAATGCGCACGTCCGTGATGGCGCCAGTGGAAATGTTGGTGGAAGCGCGGAATTGCAAAATGGCATCTGTCACGCCTTTTTCTTGCAATTCGGCAAAATAAGCGCGCGCGGATTTTTCCTGCGAAAAAACGCCCAAAGATATGGCATTTCTGTTTTCACCGCTTGCCAACACAAAATAATCCAAAGACAACTCTTTCAAAGTGCGCGCTCTTGCGCGCGCGTCTTCAACTGATGGCAAAGGCGGAATAAAAATGCGCCATTTGCCGCTGGTTTCCGACTTGCTGGTGACGGTTGCGGGAATGTTTGGAAAACGTTTGACCAAGATTTTTTGCACTTGCAAAGAATCCTCATTAGACAAATTCGCCCACACCACGCAAGAGGTGGTTAATAAAGAATCCACCACATTTTGCAAAATATCCGCAGGCTGTTCTTCGGCAATTTTTTCGGGTTTATTAGAAACAACTTTTTGTTTTGCAACTGCGGCAGAATCAGCGCCCGCAGGCTTTTGCCCTGTTGTTTCCGATTCCGCCATTTGTTGCGCAAAGGCGGCAATTTGGTCTTCTTCGGCGGGCGTGGGTTCGTTGGAATCAGCATTGGCAAGCGCTGCGTTCAAATTGGCAAAGCGCTCATCGTTCAAAACAGTGTTTTGCGGCAAATCCTTTTGCGCGATGATTTTTATGCGCTCATCCACCACTTCATCGTCTTTGGGCGGTGCAGAAAACCAACCACCAAAGGAAATGAAAAATAAGACGTTTAGCGCCAACAACAGGAAAACAAAAATTCTCATTTAAAACTTCGGCAAATTTTTTAAGGATTCTTGCACAGATTCGGCAGGATAATCATAATTTTCCAATTCGCCTGCTAAAAAGCGCTCAAAACTCGTCATATCAAAATGGCCATGCCCGGTAATGCACACCAAAATGTTTTTGGCTTGCCCTGTTTTTTTGCAATCCAAGGCTTCATCTATTGCTGCGGCAATGCCATGGCAAGATTCTGGCGCTGGAATAATGCCTTCACAACGCGCAAACTGCACGCCCGCTTCAAAGGTTTTTAATTGCGGCAAGGCTTGCGCTTCAATCAAATGGTCGTGATAAAGCTGCGCCACAATGGGCGAAGTGCCGTGGTAACGCAAACCGCCCGCGTGAATGCCGGGCGGCATAAAATCGTGCCCCAAAGTATACATTTTCATCAAAGGCGTGTAACCCGTGGCATCCCCAAAATCATAAGTAAAAACACCTTTTGTTAAAGATGGGCAAGAGGCAGGCTCCACCGCCACACAACGCAAATTTTTGGCTCTGGGGTCTTCTAACAATTTATCGCCCAAAAAAGGCAACGCAATGCCTGAAAAACTAGAACCGCCGCCGCAAGGGCCAAAAATCACATCGGGGTAAAGTCCGATTTTTTCAAATTGCTTTTTGGCTTCCAAACCCATCACGCTTTGGTGCATGCAAACGTGATTCATCACCGAACCCAAGGCATAGCAAGCGTTTTTGTCGTTTAAAACTTCTTCTACCGCCTCAGAAATTGCCAAACCCAAAGAACCACGACAATTCGCATCTTTTTCTAACGCCGCCCTGCCCGCTTTTGTGTTTTTTGAAGGGCTAGCAAAAACTTCTGCACCCCAAGTTTGCATGGTGGTGCGGCGAAAAACTTTTTGGTCATAAGACACACGCACCATATAAACACGCACGCCCAAGCCAAACATTTGCCCTGCATAAGAAAGCGAGGCGCCCCATTGGCCAGCGCCCGTTTCCGTTACCAAACGTTTTACGCCCGCTTGTTTGTTGTAATAAGCTTGTGCGATGGCGGAATTGGGTTTGTGCGAACCAGCGGCGGACAAACCTTCATATTTATAAAAAATTTTGACAGGTGTTTCTAAAAATTCTTCTAATCTTTTGGCACGACAAAGCGGCACCGGGCGCCATTGTGCGTAAATTTGGCGCACTTCATCGGGAATTTTAATCCAACGCTCACAAGACATTTCTTGTTCTAAAATCGGGTCAGAAAAAATCGCTTGCATTTGTTCAACGCTGGCAGGTTTTCCATCCAAACCCATTGCGGGCGCAGGTTTGTTGGGCATATCCGCCACAATGTTATACCACGCACCCGGAATTTCATTTTGCGCCAAATCCACACGCAATTCTGTAAATTGACTCATTTTTTAAAACATCCAAAAATTATGATTTTACAAAGAAAAACACGCATTTTACTATACCCGCACCCGCAAATGCCGTGTTGCACCCGCATTAAAATCAAAATTTTAAAAAATAGTTGGATTTTTAAAATTCAAACGGCAAAAAAAAATGAACTGGCATTGCCCAAAGGCAAAACGCAAGAACGGCGTGATTTTTTATGGCAAGCAACCTGTTTGGAATGTTTTATTTTTGATGCGCATTCCAAGCGTTATTGGGAATACAATTTTGCGCCAAACGGCGCTTTCGCGCTTTATGCTTTTGATTCTTATCGCCAAAAAAGCAATGAACCGCCTTGCAAGCCGCCTTTGATTTTTTTAAAAAAAATCAAAAAACAACATTTTATTTTTAAAATTATTCCCCAAACTTTGCCGCCTTTTAATCATCCGCATTTTCATTTTTGCGTTGTTTTAAAAAATAAAAAAGGGGAATTGTTTTATTTTGCCGAAAAACATTTCAAAGAAAAACCCGATTTTCATTTTTTTCTGCGGTGAACAAATTATTTTTTTGAAAGCATTGGTTTATAGTTTATTCTTTTAAAAACAACATTGTGTGTTTTTGTTTTTCCACGGTCAACGCAGAATTTTTTTCAAAATTTTGCGCTCACCGTGGATTTTTGTTTTTTATCGCACAAAGCAAAAATCACGCAAAAAGTAACAACAAACGGTTGAGAAAACCTTTGCCAAGTAATGTTGTTTGAATTTGATTATCAGTAATTGTAATTAGTTTTTGATTTTCAGCTTGTTGCAATGTTTTTAAAATACTTTCTATTTTTAAACCCGTGCGTTTTTCAAAAAAACAAAAAGAAAATGGCGCATCCAAACGAAAAACATTCATCAAAAATTCCAAAGGAATATTTTCAACCGTGTTTTTTTTCAAAACAAAATCACCATTTAAATAATTTTGAATATTTGCGCTACGCACAAAACGAAAAATATTTTGTTTGAATGTTATTTTGCTATGCGCACCAACACCAATGCCTAAATAATCCCCAAACTGCCAATAATTTAAATTGTGGCGGCATTCAAAATTATTTTTGGCATAAGCGGAAATTTCATAATGATTAAAATTATTTTCCGCCATGATTTGAATTGCCTGCGATTCAATATTTTCCGCCATATTTTCATTGGGCAATTGAGGCGGATTTTTTTCAAATGCCGTGCCGTTTTCAATGGTTAAGCGGTAAAGCGATAAATGTTTGGGATGAAAAGATAATGCTGTTTTTAAATCATTTTCTAAAATGTTAACATTTTGATTGGGCAAAACAAGCATTAAATCAATATTAAAATTTTTAAAATTTTTGTTGATTTCGCTTAAAGCATTTTGCGCTTGCTTGGATGAATGAATGCGCCCGAGTGATTTTAAAATATTATCATCAAAACTCTGCACGCCAAGCGAAATTCGGTTGATTCCGATTGTTTTATAAAATTCAAAATTTTCATATTCCGCTGCGCCCGGGTTGGCTTCCAAGGTAATTTCGGCATTTTCTTTTAAAAAAGGAAAAATAACATTTAAAAAAGATTCCAAAGAATCGCACGCCATCAAACTCGGTGTGCCGCCGCCAAAAAAAACGCTTTCAATTTTGCGGTTTTGAAGCAAATGTTGCGATTTTTTAAAATCAGCAATTAAGGCTTTTGTATATTCTTTTTGCGGAATTTTATCTGTTGTTTTGGAATAAAAATCACAATAAAGGCATTTTTTCAAACACCATGGAAAATGAATATACAAAGAAACAGGAATTTCCACGGTAAACTCAAATTTTTTTTAAATTATTGAAAGCGCCATTGTGTGCCGCTGGGTTTATCTTCCAAAACAACGCCTTTTTCCAACAATTCAGCACGGATTTTATCCGCCACTTGAAAATTCTTTGCTTTTTTTGCCGCAGAACGTTCGGCGATTTTTTGCAAAATATATTCTTCGTCTATTTTATTTTCATTCGGTGTGGATTGAAAATAATCCGCAGGTTCTAATTCTAATAAACCCAAAATGTTGCCAAGCGTTTTTAATTTTGCTGATAATTGTGGATTTTTTGTTTGCCGAATTTTTGATGCCAAATCAAATAATAAGGCAAAAGCATTGGAAGCATCCAAATCTTCATTTAAAGCATTTTTAAATTTCAAAGCGTCTTCATCATTCCAATTTAATTCCCAAACATTTTCAGGTGGAATATCACGCAAGGTAAAATAAAGATTATCCAAACTATTTTTGGCATCATTTAAATGAATAGTTGAATAATTTAAAGGCGAGCGATAATGCGCGCGCAAAATAAAAAAACGCAACACTTCGGGGTGGTATTTTTCCAAAACCTCGCGAATGGTAAAAAAATTGCCCAAGGATTTTGCCATTTTTTCGCCATCCACGCGCACAAAGCCGTTGTGCATCCAATAATTCACAAAGCGCCCGCCGTGGGCGCCTTCGGATTGTGCAATTTCATTTTCGTGGTGCGGAAATTGCAAATCTTGCCCGCCGCCGTGAATATCAATGTGTTTGCCCAAAAATTGGGTGCTCATTGCCGAACACTCCAAATGCCAACCGGGTCTACCGCACCCCCAAGGCGATTCCCAAAAAGGTTCATTCGGTTTTGCGGCTTTCCACAAAACAAAATCAAGCGGGTCGCGTTTTTCATCATTGATTGATACGCGCTCGCCAGCGATTAAATCATCCAAAGTTTTTTTGGCAAGCTTGCCGTAGTCGGCAAATTTGCGCACGGCAAAAAGCACATCTCCGCTTGTTGTGGCATAGGCTAAGCCTTTTTTTTCTAATATTTTGATTAAATCAATCATCGCCGCAATGTTGTCGGTGGCGCGCGGTTCCAAGGTTGGCGGCAACACGTTCAAGGCTTTGCAATCTTCGTGCATGGCGGCAATAAAACGCGCTGTTAGCGATTGTATGGTTTCGTTATTTTCTGCCGCGCGTTTGATGATTTTGTCGTCAATGTCGGTAATATTTCTAACATAAACAACTTCAAAGCCAAGCGTGGCAAGCCAGCGCCGCAACAAATCAAAAACAACCAACACGCGCGCATGCCCGATGTGGCAAAAATCATAAACGGTCATTCCGCAAACATAAAGGCGCACTTTTCCTTCTTCAATGGGTTTAAAAACTTCTTTTTGGTTGCTTAATGTGTTGTAAATTTTGAGCATAGCTGTTGCGCCGCTGTTAAAATGTAGCCTGCAAGTTTAGCCGAATTTTAACAATGAAGATTCTCATTTTTTGCCTCTCATTTTGTTTTGCCGCCAACTATGCCTTTGCCCAAAGCGCTGATTCTGATTCTGCCGAAACCTTGTTTGCCCAAGCGCTAACGCTGGCTGAAAACGGCAAAACTGAAAAAGCCTTGCAAATTTTAAATCGTTTGATGGCGCAATATCCCGAATTGCCCGAGCCTTACAACAACGCCGCTGTGCTTTATGCCCAACAAAAAGAATGGCAAAAAGCGCAAGAAACACTCAAAATTGCCATTGCTGCCAACCCGCAGTTTGCGCGCGCGCATCAAAATTTGGGTTTTTTGTATTTGGAATTGGCGCGCCAAGCTTTTCAAACGGCAGAAGACATTGCGCCGGGTTCAGCCACACAAGAATTGCAGCGTTTGAACAATTTTCACCAACCTTTAAAGGAAAATAAACAATGAAAAAACTTTTGCAAAAATTGTTGTTTTTATGTGCCGCGCTTTTTGTTTTGCCCAGCGCTTTTGCGCAAACGGTTGTGGAAATTCAAACATCCCAAGGGTTAATTTTGGTAGAACTCAACGACAAAAAAGCGCCGGACACCGTGGCGAATTTTTTAAATTATGCCAAACGTGGTTTTTATAACGGCACAATTTTTCACCGCGTGATTGATGGTTTTATGATTCAAGGCGGCGGCTTTAATCAAGATATGGTGCAAAAGCAAACGGATGAACCCATTCAAAACGAATCCAAAAACGGCTTAAAAAACTTGCGTGGAACCATTGCCATGGCAAGAACTTCCGCACCGCATTCGGCAACCGCGCAGTTTTTTATCAATCTGGTGGATAACCACAATTTGGATTATCCATCTTTTGACGGTTGGGGTTATTGTGTTTTTGGCAAGGTTATTGCGGGAATGGACGTGGTTGATAAAATTGCCACCACGCCAACGGGCAATGTTGGCGCGCACCAAAATGTGCCAACTTTGCCAATAATTATCAACGAGATTCAAATCAGCCAAAAACCCAAAAATTGAGAAAATCCATGGTAAACAAGAATTTTTTTTGAAAAGGAAGTAAAAAAATGGTCAAATTTACAACCAACCACGGCGTTTTTACGTTAGAACTTTTTGCCGAAAAAGCGCCCAAAACGGTGGAAAACTTTTTGAATTATGTGCAAAACGGTTTTTATGATGGCACGATTTTTCACCGCGTGATTGATGGTTTTATGATTCAAGGCGGCGGTTTTACGCCAGAGATGGCGCAGAAAAAAACCAACGCCCCCATTGAAAACGAAGCGGCAAACGGCGTTGAAAATAAACGCGGCACCATTGCAATGGCACGCACCAACGACCCGCATTCGGCAACCGCACAGTTTTTTATCAATGTGATTGACAATGATTTTTTAAACTTCAAAGCGCCAAGCGGCAGCGGTTGGGGTTATTGCGTTTTTGGTGAAGTCAAAGACGGCATGGATGTGATTGATTCAATCAAAAGTGTTCCAACAGGCAACCACGGTTTTCACCAAAATGTGCCCGCTAATGCGGTTGTGATTGAAAAAGTGGAAATTGTTTAATGGCAACAGCGGCGCAGTTTTTGGCAGATTTGCATTTGAGCGAATCTGCGCACGATTTTGCCAGCGTTTTTTGCGATTTTTTAAAAAACGCCAAAAACACAGCGCCGCTTTTTATTTTGGGCGATTTGTTTGACTTTTGGGTGGGCGATGACCAACTCCAAATGCCTTTTTATAAAAAAATTGCCGAATGTTTAAAACACGCCAAGCGCCCAAAATATTTAATGCGTGGCAACCGTGATTTTTTATTAGGCGAAACTTTTGCCACAGAATCGGGCGTGGCATTTTTGGCAGACCCTTTTGAAATTGAAATAGCGGGAAAAAAACTTTTGCTCTCACACGGCGACCAATTTTGCACGGACGATGCTGCTTATATGGCGTTTTTTGCGCAATCCCGCAATCCATTGTGGCAACAAGCAATTTTGCAAAAACCGCTTAATGAACGCTTATCACTTGGCAAAATGATTCGCCAACAAAGCGAATCGGCAAACTTGGGCAATTACAAAGATTTGCCAAAAGCGGAAATTGACAATCTTTTAAAAAAACACAACTGCGATATTTTCATCCACGGCCACACGCATTTGCCGGGTGAACATTGGCACGGCAACATTTTAAGAATTGTTTTGCCCGATTGGCGCAAAACCGAATCCCCCAAAATGTTGGAATTGAATGAAAACGGAGAATTTTCCACGGTCAACCTTTAATTTTTTTGAAAAAAAAATGCCGTTGACCGTGGAAAACTGCAAATAAAAACCGTTAAGATTAAAAATATTAAAAAATAAACTGAAAAAATCCATGGAACATTCTCTCATCACAACGCTTAGTGTGGCATTTGGCATTGCGCTGCTTTTTGGTTTTGTGGCGGAACGCTTGAAATTTCCCGCATTGGTGGGCTATTTGCTGGCGGGCATTTTAATTGGTCCTGCTTCTCCCGGTTTTGTGGCAGATGTGAATTTGGCTTCGCAACTGGCTGAAATTGGCATTATGTTGCTGATGTTTGGCGTGGGTTTGCATTTTTCTTTAAACGATTTGTTGGCGGTGCGCAAAATTGCCTTGCCCGGCGCTTTGGCGCAAATGGGTTTGGCAACCATTTTGGGGATGTGCGTGGCGCTCTTTTGGGGTTGGTCTTGGGGTTCGGGTTTGGTGTTTGGGGTTTCGCTCTCGTGCGCTTCCACCGTGGTTTTGTTAAAAGCCTTGGAATCCAAAGATTTGTTGCAAAGCATCAAAGGCAAAATTGCGGTGGGTTGGTTGGTTACTGAGGATTTGGCAACCGTGTTGGTGTTGGTGTTGTTGCCGCCCTTGGCAACCATTTTGCAACAAAGTGGGGAAAATGATTTTCAATGGCAAACCTTGTTGCCCATTTTGGGGGAAACGCTTTTGCAAGTCAGCGCCTTTGTAACCGTGATGTTGGTGGCGGGGCAGCGTATTTTGCCGTGGATTTTGTTGCAAGTTGCCCGAACAGGTTCTCGGGAATTATTCACCTTGGCGGTGGTTGCCATTGCCATTGGCATTGCGTATTTGGCGGCAACGTTGTTTCACGTATCCGAAGCCTTGGGCGCTTTTTTTGCTGGAATGGTGATGCGTGGCTCGGAATATTCGCACCGTGCAGCAGAAGAATCTTTGCCTTTGCGTGATGCTTTTTCCGTTTTGTTTTTTGTTGCCGTGGGAATGTTGTTTAAGCCGGAAATTTTGCTTAGCCAACCTTGGCACGTTTTGGGTGTGGTCAGCATTATTATTTTTGGCAAATCCTTGGCGGCGTGTTTTATTGTGTTGTTGTTGAAATATCCTTTGCACACGGCATTAACCGTTTCCGCCAGTTTGGCGCAAATTGGCGAATTTTCGTTTATTTTGGCGGGTTTGGGCATTAGTTTAAAACTTTTGCCAGCCGATTCTTTGAGTTTGGTTTTGGCAGGCGCACTGATTTCCATTGCTTTAAACCCGGTGGTTTTTGCCTGTGTTGGTCCTTTGCAACGTTGGATTTTGGCGCATTCGGCTTATGCCAGAGCTTTGGAACAACGCCAAGACCAGCTTGCAGAACTCCCGCAAAACACCGAAGTGCAATATTTAAAAGGTCAAGTGGTTTTGGTGGGTTACGGGCAAGTGGGGCAAAAAATTGCAATGAATTTAAATGCGCACAGCATTCCTTTTGTGGTTGCCGAACAAAATCGTGAAACGGTGGAAAGTTTAAGAAAAGAAGGCTATTCCGCCGTGGCGGGCGATGCCACCGATCCAGCCGTTTTAATTCAAGCGCACATTGCCAATGCCGCTATGTTGGTGGTGTCAACGCAACATCCGGTGAATGTGCAACAAATGGTGGATACCGCCAAGGCTTTGAATCCCAAAATTGAAATTGTAACTTGCACGGAATCTATGCTGGAAGCCAACAGCAATGAAGAAACTTGGAAAATTTTTTCCGGCAAAGAAGTGTTGGCAAAAAGTATGACCACTTATGTTTTGGCACGCTTTGAACCGACGAATGAATGATGATTTTCCACGGTCAACGCACAATTTTTTTGAAAAATTTAAAATTTTTTTGAAGTTGACCGTGGATTTTTATAAAAATGACTGAAAACCAACGCCACTTTGATGAAATTTTCCAAGCATTTGCAGTGGAGGATTACCCAAAATTGTTGGCGCTTGCGCAATCTGTAATTGCCGATTTTCCGCAATGCGTTTTGGGTTACAAAGCCGCTGGCGTGGCACTTTTAAAATTAAAACAAAAAGAAGCCGCCTTGCCTTTTATGGAAAAAGCCGCAACGCTTGACCCAATGGATGATGAAGCGCTTTCCAACTATGCGCAAACGCTTTTGGAAATTGGCAATGCGGCGGATTTTGCAAAAGCCGAGAGCATTTTGCGCCAAGCCTTAAAACTCAACCCCGAGTCGCCTGTGATTTTGAACAATTTGGCTGGCGCACTTTTGCGCCAAAACAAATTGGATGAAGCCGAAATTTTTGCTGAACGTGCTTTTTTAAAAGATTCTGACAATGTTGAAATTTGGAAAAACCGCATTTTGGCAAAATTTGATTCGGGCAAAATGGCGGCGGGGCAAGAATTAGCCGAAAAAGCGCTTGAAAAATTCCCAACGTTTTTTGAATTTCAAAGCCACGCTTTTGCTTACCGTTCTTATTTCAGCGACAAAATTGCCGATTTTTTGCCGTATTTAAAACGTTTTTCTGCTTTTATTGCAAAAAATCATCCGCCAATTTTTGAGCATTTGCCGCCCAAACGAGCCAAAAAACGTTTGAAAATTGGTTTTGTGTCGGGCGATTTTAATCAACACGTGGTTGCCCTTTTTTTAGAAAATCTTTTAAGCGCTTTGCAAAACCAAACGCTTGATTGTTACGCCTATGCCACAAGCAATGTTGTGGATTTAGCAACCAATCGCCTTCATCCATTTTTTCGGCGTTGGCAAAATATTGCGGCAATGGATGATTTAAGCGCCGCCAATTTAATTAAAAACGATGGCATTGATATTTTGATTGATTTATCCGGCCACACCAAAGGCAACCGTTTGTTGGTTTTTGCCTTAAAACCTGCGCCTATTCAAATCACGTGGATTGGTTGGAACGGCACTTCGGGCATTCCAACCATGGATTATATTTTTGCCGATTCGGTGATGGTGCCAAACGAACAATCCAAAGCGCAATTTTCTGAGACGCCTTTTTTAACCAAAGGCACTTGGGCGCTTTATTCACCGCCCAAAAACTTGCCTGAAATTGCCGATTTGCCAAGCTACAAAAATGGTTTTATCACCTTTGGCGCTTTTCATAACCCGCACAAAGTGGGTAAAAAAACGCTTGAATTGTGGGCAAGTGTTTTAAAAGAAAATCCAACGGCACGGCTTTTGTGGATGCGCCCAGCTTTAAACAATCCGCAGTTAAAAACCTTTTATTTAAACGAGATGCAAAAGCTTGGCATTGAAGCTGAGCGCTTGGATTTTTTGGCAAATGAAAACCGTAACGAATATTTGCACGCCCACAACCAAGTAGATTTTATTTTGGATACTTTTCCAGTTTCAAGCGGCACAACCGCCATGGAAGCCTTGTTGATGGGCGTGCCGAGTTTGACTTTAAAAGGCGAGTTGATGGCATCATCCTTGTGCGCTAGTTATTTGTGGCATTTTGATTTAAAAGAATGGATTGCAACAAACCCTGATGAATACATTGAAAAAGCCACATTTTTTGCCAAAGATTTTTTAAGTGCAGCGCAAAAACACAACGCCCGCCGCCACGCATTGCGCTCCAAAATATTACAAAACCCCAATAGCAATGCCGAAAACTTTGCCGCCCATTTCGCCCACAATTTGTGGCAAATGTGGCAAAAATTTGCTGAACAACCCACCGACAATTAACCGCAAATCCACGGTCAACCGATTATTTTTTTCAAAAAAAATTGACGTTGACCGTGGATTTACAACATCCATTGTTGTGGTGCGATGTTTTTTGTTAAAGGTTTAATCATTTCCAAAAAGTTGGAGCGGGTGGTGATTTTGCCGCCCCATTTTAAAAAATGTTCAGAAGGCACTTGGCAATCAATCAAAGAAAAACCCAACTTTTGGGCATTTTGGCAAAGCGTCAAAACGGCAATTTTGGAGGCGTTGGGTTTTAAAAAAAACATGGATTCGCCGCTAAAAACTTCCCCAATTTGCACGCCGTAAAGCCCGCCAACAAGCGCTCCGTTTAAATAAACGCCCAAAGAATGCGCAATGTTTAAAGCAAACAATTCTTCATAAGCTTGGATAATTTCTGCCACAATCCACGTGGGTTCACCATTGCGCCGCTTGGCGCAACAACGGATGATGGCGTGAAAATCACAATCTGCCCGAACTTCAAAATCGTTTTTTTTCAGCGTTTTGGCAAAGGATTTTGAAATTTTAAAGTCGCAAGGGTTTAAAACCATTCGCTTGTCAGGCGAAAACCAAAAAACGCCGTGGTTATTGACTTCCCACGGAAAAATGCCGTGGGTGTAAGCATCCAACAACAAATCCACATTGATTATCTGGCTTGCCGCAACCAAACCATTTAAATCATCCCGAGCTTTTTGTGGCTCTGGAAATACGCTCTTTTTTTGAAAAGGATTGGTTGGCATTACAATAACGAATGTGAAAAAGGTTAATCATTACGAAAATTTTCCTGTGGCTTCCAAAATCTTGCCGCCGCACGTGCGGCAAGCGGTTGTAGCCATTTATCATTTTGCCAGAACGGCGGACGATTTTGCCGATGAGCCGCAATTTGCGCACGATTCTCGCCGAATTGCTTTGTTAAATGATTTTCAAAATGCGTTGAAAAAAATTGAAAATCGGCAAAATGATTTTGATTTTTCAGAACCGTTTTATCAAAGCATTTTTCAAAATTTAAATCTTGCCATTCAACAGCATTCTTTGCCCATTCAACCTTTTTGCGATTTGATTAGCGCTTTTTTGCAAGACGTTACAAAAAATCGCTACCAAAATGAAGCACAAGTTTTGGCTTATGCCCGCTATTCCGCCGTGCCTGTGGGCGTTTTAATGTTGGAACTTTTTCAAGTTGCATCCGCTGAAAATTTGCGGCGTTCAGCAGATATTTGCACCGCTTTGCAGTTGGCGAATTTTTGCCAAGACGTCGCCATTGATGCCCAAAAAAACCGCATTTATTTGCCACAAGATGAAATGGCAGATTTTGGCGTTTTGGAATCGGATATTTTGCAAGGCAAAATAACGCCGGCTTTTCAAGCACTCATGAAAAAACAAGTGGCTCGTGCCAGAGATTTTGCGCAAAACGGCGCAGCGCTTGTTTTTGATTTGCCAGAGCGTTTTGGCTTTGAAATTCGCTTGACCATTCAAGGCGTTTTGCGCATTTTGGATAAAATAGAAAATGTTGATTTTGACGTTTTTCATCATCGCCCAACCTTAAAAAAAAGCGATTTTTTAAAAATGTTTGGGCGCAGTCTTTTTCAAAAAAATTTTCGGTTTACCGTGGAAAAATGAAAAAATTTTTTATCGGCACATTGTTGCTTATTGTTTTTTTACTTTTGCCTTTTGCATTTCCTTTTTTGGGTTTAACCGAGCCCAAAGCGCCGCCCAACCCGTTTTTTCCGTGGAATGTAACAATCCAAAACGGCAAAACACAAGCCTTTGGCATTGTTTTGGGCGAAGCGGCATTGTTTCATTGGAAAGAGCGTTGGGGCGATGATTTTGATATCGCCATCATCACCACGCCGCAAAAGGAAAACGCCGATGCACAGTTGGAAGTTTTTTACAACAAATTATCACTCGGTTTTGTGGACGCCAAAGTTGTGTTGAACTTGGCGGCATCGCCTTTGGAATTGGAACAAATGGTGCAACGCGCACCAAAAAGCGAGGTGTTAAAAAGCGGCGCACGGAAAATTGCACTTGCCCAAGCCGATAAAACCGCTGCGCTAAACCGCAAAATTACCGCTGTTTCTGTGATTCCGAACGTGCGCTTAACGGAAGAAGACATTGTGCAACGCTTTGGCAAAGCGAATTTAAGAGAAGAAAAAGATGAGCGCATTGTTTTGTTTTATCCTGAAAAAGCCTTGCGTGTGCAAGTGGCAAAAAAAGAGCGCCCGTTGTTGGAATATGTTGCTGCCCAAAATTTTTAAAATCTTTTAATGTTTTAGGGCATAATGCAAAATTTGTAGTTTTGCAAGACCATAATAATTATGAGTGAAAGAATTTTTCGCCGCACACCAGACGGCAACACCGCCTGCCAAAACTTGGAATTGATTGAAAACCGTGCAATGCGCATGGTTTTGATGCAAGTGGATGGCATACAAACCGAGGCCGCTATTTTCAAAAAATTGGGTCAAACCGAAGAGGTAAAACGTGCCTTAATTGAGTTGGAGTTGCAGGGTTTTATTTATTTGGCGCCCGCCTCCACCTTGACAATGGATGCGCTAGAACCCGCCAATTCTAATGAAACTGCTGATTCTGATTCCACCGATTCCGATTCTGCTGAATCTGATTCTACCGAATCCGCTGATGACGATGCCGCTATTCCTTCAAACCCGAGCGCTGCCAATGGTGCAGATGCAAAATCCAATGAATTGCTTGCCAAACTGATGGCAGAAGCAGGCACGCCAACGCAAGCAGGCGAAGGTTTTGTAGACCCTTATGCGCCGAAAAAAAAGAAAAAGAAAAAAAAGAAAAAAGAAGATTTGCCGCCCCCGCCGCCTGTGCCTGTTGACACACGCACGCCCGAAGAAATTGAAGCCGAATTAAAAGCGCAGGAAGCAATTTTTCAAGCTCGCCGTGCCGCTTTTAAAAATGCCGCTCGGCGCGAGGCGGAACGCCAAGCACGGCCGCTGTCGGTAACCATTTTGATTCGCTCGCTCAAAACCTTTGCGGTGCTGGTGGTTTTGGCGATTTTGGCCATTCTTTTCTTTCCTTACAATATGTTGCGCGACCAATTCGCAACCCAACTTTCGCTTGTTTTGGAGCGCGATGTGCAAATCCGCAATATATCCATGGAATGGGGAGAATCGCCTTTTTTGCGCATTCAAGGCATACACGATGTGGAAGAAGGCAAATCCTTTGAAGTATCAGAAGCGCAAGTGGATTTTTCATCGCTGATTAAAGCGTGGATGAACGGCGCACAATGGGGAGCAGATACCACCTTAAAATTAAACGGCGTGCAGTTGGAAGTTGCCGATTTATTGCGTTTCACCGACTCTTGGAAATTGCCCACTGCCGACCACCGCACGCCTTTTAATGTGTGGCAGTTGAATAACGTGACCTTACAAACCCCGCACGGTGCTTATACTTTTGCCAATGCGGAAATTCAATTCTCGGATGATGGCGAATTAAAAGAATGGCGCGTTTTTAATGCGGAAACAGGCTGGGAAATGCGCTTGATGCCCACCAACCACAAAGGCAAGTTGAATGTGGATTTTCAAGCGCTTGACTGGAAACCTTTGGGGCCAAAAATTCCCTTTATTGGCGTTTCAGCGCGCGGCGTTTTAACCAAAAACGGTTTGGATTTGCCCAAAACAGACGCGGGCGTTTTTGAAGGGCGTTTGGATGGGCATTTAAAAATCAACTGGAAAAAAGGCTGGACGCTGGATGGCGCAGGCGATATTTCGGTGATGGCTTTGCGGCGCATCGGTAGAACTTTTGCGCCGGGTTTGCCTATTGAAGGCAGCATTTCCGGCAAGGTGAAGTTTGAATCGGGCAAAGGCGTGCCCGCCAAAACGTGGAATGACATGTGGCGCGAGTTGGCGATTAATTTTAATTTGATTATTTACAACGGCCAGTTTGTTAGCCCCAACTTGCCCGATTTGTTGCGCAACAACCAAGTGGCGTTGAACACGCCAATTCGTTTTGCCAAAATGCAAACGCGGGGCGAGTGGAAAAACAAGGCATTGTCGGCACGAATCATCAATTTGGCATCAAGCCAACTGGTGGTCAATTCCGACTTCACCATTTCGCCCGATATGAACGTGCAAGGCATGTGGATTACCGATATCAATTCGCAAGTCATGCGCCGCGAATTAAAAATCCAACTCTCTGGCAAAATCCCACAAATTCAAGCGGTGTTGTTGCAAGACCGTTCGCATTAAAACTTTTTTGCGGTTTACCGTGGAAAAACGTTTTTCCACGGTAAACCGCTTATTTTTTTGAAAAAAACGACCATGAATCCCGCTGAACCCCGCCGCACTTTTGCAATTATTTCTCACCCCGATGCGGGCAAAACCACTTTAACGGAAAAATTGTTGTGGTTTGGTGGCGCCATTCAAGTGGCAGGCGAAG
>ULYQ01020342.1_pt1 | contig 18793 bp, 19 predicted proteins | sample 1962271 | NCBI WGS metagenome assembly ULYQ01 (sample SAMEA4835865, study PRJEB28245) | human gut metagenome | biome: gut microbiome; material: fecal sample | place: Denmark | collected 2008
CTAAAAATCACATAAAAACGGGTTCAACTTCCAAAAAAACGCCGTATTTTTGTTGAATTATTTGTTGAATGTTTAAAACAAATGCGTCCAAACCCGCGCGGCTGCCGCCTTTATTTTCCAAAACCAAAGCGTGCTTTTGGCTCATTGCAAAACCTTGCAATGCCTTGCCTTTTAGCCCTGCCGATTCAATTAAAAATGCGGCGGAAAGTTTAAAGTTTTCAGCATTTTCCCAAAACACCAAATTCGGCAAAATCTTTTGGATTGTTGAAAATTTTTTGCGGTTTACCGTGGGATTTTTAAAAAAACTCCCCGCGTTGGGGAAAATTGACGGGTCTGGCAGTTTAGCGGCGCGGGTTTTTAAAACGCAATCAAAAACTTCAAAAGGCGTAGCGTTTGGCGTTAAATTAAGGCGCGCGTTGAATGGTTGATATTGCCATTTTTTGGGGATTTTAAGTTGCACGCGAAAAACAAGAAAGGGATTATCCTTTGTTTTAAAACGCGAATGCCGATAAGCAAAATCGCAAGCGTTTTTCAAAAAAACGTGGTGTTTTTTTTCTTTTAAATCAAAAACTTCTAGCGCTTCCACAAAATCGGCAATCTCGGAACCATAAGCGCCAATATTTTGCACCGCCGCCGCACCGGTCAAACCCGGAATGCCTGCCAAACTTTCTAAACCAAAAATTTGGCAATGCACTGCAAAACGCACAACTGCCGCCCATTTTTCGCCCGCGGCAATGTTCAAATGAAAAAAATCTTCAGATTCGGCAATTTCAATGCCTTTGTTTTTGACGCAAATCAACAAGCCATCAAAAAACGGTAAAACCACGCTGTTGGAGCCGCCCGACAAAATAAAAAAACGTTCAAAATCGTGGATTTTTTCTGCCAAGGTTTTGAGTTGCGATTCGCTTTTGAAATTGCAAACGGCGGCGGCGGCAAACGGCAAGCGCAAGGTTGTGGCGGCGGTTAAATCGCTTTGAGAATAATCAAACTTCAAAAAAATTCTCCGTTGACCGTGGATTTTTAGAATTTTTAGAATTTTCAAAAGCGTTTTGAAAGTTTTCAAATGCTTCTAATGCTTCTAAATAAAGGTTTTCAGCCGTTTCTAAATCTTTCAAAAGTTCTGCGGATTCTTTTTGCAAATCCGCTTTTTGTTTTGGCGTTTTGCTTAAAAATTCGGTGCTTAAAAAAAGTTCATCCAAATTTTTTTGGCGTTGATTCAAAAGCTCTAATTGCGATTCTGCAAAATCCAAGTTTTTTTTCAGCAATCTTTTTTGTGCCAAAAATTGCGCCCGCTCTTCTTTTTGCGCTTGGCGTTTATTGATTTTTGCGATTTGGTGCGTTGTTTTTTGCGCCGATTCCTTTTTTAAAAGTAGATTCGCATAATCTTCCAAATCGCCTGAAAACTCGGAAATTCCGTTATTCACCAACCAAAATTCATCGCAGTTATTTTTGAGCAAGTGGCGATCGTGCGAGACCAAAATCATCGCACCTTCAAAACTCTGCAACGCCAAAGTTAAGGCTTGCCGCATTGCCATATCCAAGTGGTTGGTTGGTTCATCCAACAGCAACAAATGCGGTTTTTGAAAAACAATCAACGCCAAGGCAAGCCGCGCCTTTTCGCCGCCTGAAAATTCTTTAATCGGCGCAAAAACTTTGTCATTTGAAAAATGAAAACGCCCCAAAAATTCGCGCAACGGCAAAGGCGGCGAGTTCGGCGCTAATTTTTGCAAATGGTCAAAGGCGGAATCGGTAGCGTTTAAAGCATCCACCGAATGTTGCGCAAAATAGCCGATTTTAAGATTTTTGGCGCGCAAAATTGTGCCGTGAAAAGGTTTTAAAACGCCTGCGATGATTTTAATTAGCGTGGATTTTCCAGCGCCGTTTTTGCCTAATAAGCCAATGCGCGCGCCGGCGTCAATTGTGCAATTGAGATTTTCAAAAACGCTTTTTTCAACATATTTTGCCGTAACGTTTTCAAGCGTCATCAAAGTTTGCGCAGGCAAAGCCGCATTTTCAAATTCAAAAGAAAATGGCGATTCGGCTTGAACGGCGGCAACAATTTTTAATTTTTCCAACATTTTCAAGCGGCTTTGCGCCTGAGAGGCTTTGGTCGCTTTGTAGCGAAAACGCCGCACAAAATCTTCCAAATGCGCAATTTTTAATTGTTGCTTTTTAAACAGCGCGCTTTGCGTGGCTTGGCGATTCGCAAGCGTTTCTTCATAGCGCGAATAATTGCCGTGTTGCAAATATAAGTGATTGTTTTCAAAAGATAAAATGTGGTCGGTGGTTTCATCCAAAAAATCGCGGTCGTGCGAAATAACAAAGAGCGTGGCAGAGGATTTTTTGAGCCACGATGCCAACCACAGCACCGCATCCAAATCCAAATGGTTGGTGGGTTCATCCAACAAAAGCAAATCCGCCGGGGCAAAAAGTGCGCGCGCCAAATTCAAACGCATTTGCCAGCCGCCAGAAAATTCCGCAATGGTTTTTGTTTCAACATCGGCTTCAAAACCCAAACCGCTTAAAATTTGCAAAGCACGCGCCTTTGCCGAATAAGCGTTTTTAAAATGCAAGGCTTCGTGCAAATGCGCAATTGCTGCGCCGTCATTGTTGGCATCGGCAATTTGGAGTTGGTTTTGTAAGGCGATGATTTCCGAATCGGCAGACAACACAAAACCCAAAGCGTTTTCTTTTAAGTTATGGATTTCCTGCGCAATATGGCTGATTTTTATATGTTGCGGCAATTTGACATCGCCCACTTCGGTTGATAACTCGCCCAACAACAAAGCAAAAAGGCTTGTTTTTCCTACGCCGTTTTTGCCGATAACGCCAAGCTTCCAGCCGTTTTGAATTTGAAGATTTGCATTTTCAAACAACAATTTTTGCCTGCGAAAAAGCGTGGCGTTTTTGAAAATAATCATTCTTAAAACATAAAAATCCACGGTAAACGTGGATTTTTTTTCAAAAAAATTAAGGGTTTACCGTGGAAAACACAACAAACGCTGTGAAAATGCCAACCACAATGCCTGCCAAAACTTCGTGCGGGCGGTGGCCTAAGCGTTCGCGGAATTTTTGGTCGCGCGACATTTTGTTTAAACGTTCCGCGTGTTTTCCTAATTCACAACGCAAACTCATTGCATCCATCATCACAATAAAACAAAGCGTTAGCGCCACGCCAAAAGCTGGCGTATCAATGCCGTGTTTCAAAGCAATTAAAGCGGCGGTAGAAGAAACAATTGCCGAATGGTTGCTCGGCAAGCCGCCGTAGCCAATCAGCGATTTGGCTTTTTTGCCGTGGCGAATGAAATTGATGGCAAATTTTAAAGAACCTGCAAAAAGCCAAGCAATAAAAGGCGTTAAAGCGTAGTCCATAGTTTTTATTCCTTTTTTATAAAAGTGCAACGGCGCAAAAAATGCCCCAAACAATAACAACAAAAGGCAGTTGCCAATCAGAAAAAAGCGCATCCGTGGGCGATTCGCCAAGGTTTTTGATTTCCATCACATACCAATAACGAAACAAACCAAACAACACCAGCGGAATGGTAATGGCAAGTGCGGGTTTTTGAGAAATCACAAACAAGCTATAAAAAAGCAAAGCGCCTGTTGCGGACATTTCGGCATAGCGGTCAATTAAAGAAACCGAATATTTTGCCAAAGCGGCGCGGGATTGTGTGCCTTGTTCTTTTAATTCTTGGCGCCGTTTCACCGAAACCAAAAAGAGCGCCAAACAAAGCGTGGTGATGAGCATCCATTCAGAAAGTTGCACGTTCAAAGCCAAAGCGCCCGCCCAAACCCGCAACACAAAACCAAAAGCCACACAAAAAATATCCCACACAGGCTGGTGTTTCAAATAAAAGCTATACGCCAAATTAAGCGCCAAATAAATGGCGACAGCTGGAAAAATAGATGGCAAAGAAACATAGCCAACAACCAACAAAAAACTTAAAAATAAAAAAAGAAAGACCGCGGATTTTTTGCTTGCCGCACCGGATGCAAGCGGGCGCGTTTTGGATTTTTTGGGGTGGCGTTTGTCTTTTTCTATATCCTTAAAATCGTTGATGATATAAACCATTGAAGCGGCAATGCAAAAAATCAAAAAGGCTTCCAATGTTTTGATGACGGCGGCAAGGTTTAAAAAAGCGCCCACAAACAAAAGCGGCGCCCAAACAAAGGCGTTTTTCACCCATTGTTTGGGGCGCACGAGTTGTATAATGCCGCAAAGTTGTGTTGCCATAAGAAAAAACAAAAAAAATGATGAACGCCAAAATCGCCCTTTATTATATTATTTTTGCGCTCATCGCCACGGCGGCAAATATTGTGGCGCAAGATTGCAGTGTGCGACTTTACAACGGCGCATTTTCCGTTGCGGCATCTATTTTCATCGGCACGGGCGTGGGTCTTCTTGTAAAATACGAGTTGGATCGGCGCTACATTTTTCGTTTTTATCCCAAAAACAAAAAAGCGCACCAAAAAACCTTTTTGCTGTATGCGCTGATGGGCGTTTTGACCACGCTCATTTTTTGGGGTTTTGAATGGGCATTTCATCTCATTTTTGCCACCAAAACAATGCGCTATTTGGGCGGCATTTTGGGGCTTGCCATCGGCTATTGCAGCAAATACCACTTGGATAAACGCTACGTTTTTACAGCTCAATATGATTAAAGAAATTGTTTCATCTTGGGGGCGCTTGCACGCCGATGTGCATAGCGTTTTTTACCCACACAAAATTGCCGATTTGCCCACAATTTTAAACAACAAATCCACCTCTTTTTTGGCATTTGGCAAAGGCCGCAGTTACGGCGATGTTTGCTTAAACCCCGAAGGCGCGCTCATCAACACCACGGCGTTGGATCGCTTTATTCACTTTGATTCGCAAACTGGCGTTTTAAAATGCGAAGCGGGCGTTTTGTTAAAAGATATTCAAGTGTTTTTTATTCCACAAGGTTGGATGTTGCCGGTTACCCCGGGCACGCAATTTGTAACGGTTGGCGGCGCCATTGCCAACGATGTGCATGGCAAAAGCCACCACGTTTGCGGCACATTTGGCGCACACGTTTTGGCTTTTGATTTGTTGCGCAGCAATGGGGAAACCTTGCATTGCACACCAACTAGCAATTCACCTTATTTTGCGGCAACCATCGGCGGGCTTGGTCTAACCGGCATTATCACCACCGCAACCTTGCAACTGCAAAAAACGCCGGGCGCTTGGCTCAAAACTGAAAATATCGCCTTTAAAAGTTTGGATGAGTTCTTTGAATTATCGCAATCTTCCACCGAATGGGCGCACACCGTGGCGTGGATTGATTGCTTGAACACCCAAGGGCGCGGCATTTTTATGCGCGGGAATTTTGTGGCACATGACGAAGTGCCGCGCAAAAATTTAACGCTAGCTATGCCTTTTACACCGCCTTTTTCAATGGTCAATGCGCTTTCCTTGCGTGCTTTTAATATGGCTTATTACACGCTTATGCAAGCCAAAAAAGGCGAGCGCTTAACGCATTATGTGCCGTTTTTTTACCCGTTGGACAATGTGCGGCAATGGAATCGCCTTTATGGTCCCAAAGGTTTTTATCAATACCAAAGCGTTGTGCCACCTGCTTCTGCAAAGGAAGCCACCGCGGCAATGCTCCAAAGCATTGCGCAATCGGGCACGGGTTCATTTTTGGCGGTGCTCAAAACTTTTGGTAATCAACCATCGCCCGGGTTGTTGAGTTTTCCATTTGAGGGCACAACGCTTGCACTTGATTTCCCCAACTTGAATGACAAAACCGAAAATTTATTCACCAACTTGGATGCCATTGTGCAAAATGCAGGCGGCAGGCTTTACCCCGCTAAGGATGCCCGCATGCCGCGCACAATGTTTCACCAAACTTACCCACAATTAAACGAATTTTTAAAATGGCGCGATAAGGGTTTTTCATCCGACTTGTTCCGCCGTTTGATGGAGTAAAAAAATGCAAAAAATTGTCATCATCGGCGCCACATCTTCTATGGCAGAACACTGCGCACGGCTTTGGGCAGCCAAACAACCTTGCGCTTTTTATTTGTTGGCACGCAATGCCGAAAAATTGCAAAACGTCAAAAATGATTTGCTCGTGCGCTCGCCGCAATCACAAATTGAAACAGCAAGCTTTGATTTTTTGGATACGCAAAAAATTCAAAACTTTGCCGAACATTGTGCAAAAGGCGCACCCATTGATATTGTTTTAATCGCCCACGGCACGTTGCCCGACCAAGAAGAAGCGCAAAATGATTTGGAATTATGCAAATCATCCTTGGCAATCAATGCCGTATCCAGCGCCTTGTTTATGGAAGCCTTTGCCCAGCAATTAGAAAAATCAATGCAGGGCAAACTTGCCGTCATCGGTTCTGTGGCGGGCGATCGCGGGCGCAAATCCAACTACATTTACGGCGCACCCAAAGGGCTCATCACGCGCTACGCCCAAGGCTTGCAACACCGTTTTGCGGGTTCAAACGTTCACGTTATTCTCATCAAACCCGGTCCCACCGCCACGCCAATGACGGCGAATTTGCCTGCCAAACCGGGCAACAAACGCGCAGCGGTTGATGTTGTTGCCGCACAAATTGTGCAGGGCATCGCAAAAAATCGCACAACCATTTACACCCCGCCCTTGTGGGCATTGATTATGTGGATTATTCGCCATTTGCCAAGCTTTATTTTTAATAAACTCAACATTTAAAAAAATCCACGGTAAACCGAATATTTTTTTGAAAAAAATAAAATGTTTACCGTGGAAAATTGCAATGAAACAAAAAACCACCCTTTTTCTGTTATTTTTATTTGCCTTTTATGGCGCATTTGAATGGGCAACATTATTTCCATTTTACCCAATCGCCGATTTTGCAGGCGATATGCTCACCACTAATAAAATAAAAGACGAAGGCATTTTATTCATCGGGCATTGGTCAACGTGGGGGTTTAATCACCCGGGACCTTTTTGGTTATATTACAATTATTTTATTGAAAATATTTTGCAAATATTTAATTTAAATCGCCTGCAAATGTGGCGCATTGGGGCGAGTTTTATTAGTTCTATTTTTATTTTATTTTCCGCATTTTCTTTATCCCATTATTTTTTCAAAAAATTTGATGCGGTATTTTCCTTTATTTTCATTTTTTTATTTTGCCATTTTGTTGAACAAATCGGCAATTTGTGGATGCCTTGGCGCATTGTTGCGCCTTTTTGCGCTTTTTTTATTTGTTTGTTGCACATTGCACGTGGGCATTTGAATTATATTTTGCCAGCCGTTTTTTTAAGTTGCATTTTAATTCACGGTTATGCCACAATGCCAATTTTCACTTTGCCCTTTTTATTAGTCGCTTTTTTAATCGGTTTAAAAAAACAAAGGGATTTAAAACCTTTTAAAACCATTTTTATTTTCTCTATTTTAATTGCCCTACTTTTTGCAAGCCCAATTATTATTGATTATTTTTTAAACAAACCCCACTCCAATTTAGAAACAATGCTCGCCGCCAATGCGGCAATGCAAGAAAAAAAACATCCACAATTAAATAGCATTATTTATGAAATATTTTACCGTTGGTTGAATAAAAATGAATCCGCTTATTCTGCCAACCCTGATTATACTTTTTTGCTATTATTGCCGATTGTTGGCATTTTATTATTATCAAAAAAACAAAAACCATCTTTTAATCGTCATTATTTTCAAAAACTATTTGGCATAATTATTTTAATGCTTTTATTTTATTCGCTTTCTATTTTTTATTTTTGGCGTTTTACCTTTGCTCCGGGCTTTGCTCCTTTTTTGGTTTATTCCGCTTATTATTTAACAGCCTTGCCGCCTATTTTAATGGCGGCGCTTTTAGTTCCTTTTTATACTGAAAAAATAAAATTTCAATGGTTGTGGGTTATTTTGGCAATTATTTTAATTTTAATTCTTCATTTACAATTAGAATTGCCCAGCGTGCGCACCAACCACCAAATCAAAATTATCAGCAACGCCATTAAAAACATTGGAAAAGAAAAAATAAATATTGGGTTAGATTATATTCCTTCCGATTACAAAAATGGCGAAATTATTTATTCCGTTTTATTTAAAGAAGTGAAAATTTCATCGCAAACACCACCTAACAATTTTGGTCATTCCAATTTTAATAACGAATTAACATGGTTTATTTTGGGTTTATTAGAAGAATTGAATCAACAAAACATTCACGCTTGCGTGGTAAATACTTTAAATATCAGCCCGCCAATGTTTACCCAAAAACATATTTGCAATAAAACCGATAACGCCAACATTCTTTTAACCAAACCCGAAAATTGCCAAAAAAATTGCCTTGGCATTTCGGAAAATTTTGGATTGGTAAAAATAAAATGAAAAAAATAAAAATTATTTTTCTCTTTTTATTTATTCTTTTTGGCGTATTTTCATTAGGCGTTTTCACCCACGTTTATGCCGTGGGCGATATTGCGGGCGATATGTTAACAGCCAACCGCTTACGCGATGAAGGTTATTTGCTAGTTGGGCATTGGTCGGTGTGGCAATTCAACCACCCGGGACCTTTTTGGTTTTATTACAACCGATTGTTTGAAATTATTTTAACGCCATTTTCATTTTCACGCTTACAAGAATGGTTTATCGCTTCTTTATTATTTAACGCCACAGTTATCACATTTTCTGCCCGCAGTTTATCTTATTATTTTTTTGAACGTTGGGATTTTACATTTTCTATTTTATTTTCCTTTTTATTGTGCAGTTTTTCAGATTCATTGAGCAACCTTTGGATGCCGTATCGCATCATCACACCTTATTTGACATTTTTTATTTCTTTATTATTACTCACACGCGGAAAGTTTAATTATATCTTCCCAGCCGTTTTCTTTGCCTGCATTCTCATTCACGGCTATGCCATTATGCCGTTTTTTACATTGCCTTTTATTTTCATCGCTTTTTTAATTGGTTATAAAACTGAAAAAAATTTAAAGCATTTTAAAGCAATTTTTATTGCATCTTTTTTAATGGCATTATTTTTTGCAAGCCCAATTATTATTGATTTTATTTTAAATCAACCCGATTCAAATTTAAATCATTTGTTCTCCGCCAACCAACGCATGCAAAACGCTGAAAAACCAGAACTTTTTGATATTCTTTTTATAATATTTGAACAATGGATAACCAAGGGTGATTCAATGCATAAATATATCAATTACACCTTCTTTTTTGTTTTCCCATTGTTTTTTTTGTTTACTTTTCTATCCCAAAAACGTGGTAATCTCACAAAAAAAGATTTTGATTTTTGCGATTTTTTAAAAAAAAGCAAAGTTTTATTATTATTCTGCTTTTTAATTTATGCCACAACAATTCTATATTTTAAATTCCGCACGCCTGCCCCATTTATTGCTTATGCAATAAATTATTTAACCGCTTTGCCACCGTTGATTTTTATTACTATTTTAACACCTTTTTACCATTTGGCTTTTTTAAAACAACCGCATTTTAAAATTAAAACGGCGCTTATTTTGATTTTTACTTCCATTTTGTTTTATTCCAAACCCGCTCCCGATTCGGCGGTTGTGTTTTTTGAAAATAATGCCCAATCGGTCATTTCAACCATTCAAAAAGAAGGTTTCAAAACACCACTTGCTATTAGCACGGATTTAACCGCACCGATGGATTTTATTATTAACTCCGTGCATATGCTTTTGGGCGTGTTGGTAGAATTTAACGAACAAGGCATTGCGATTTGCTTGGCGCAAACGGCGGATACCAGCAACATTACCTTGACAAAAAAACACCGCTGCCCGCAAAATATGCCGCCGGAATTTTTAATTATTCCGCCTAAAAATTGTGGCAAAAATCAACCCTGCCTTTTTAAAGGCGATTATTTTGCAATGATTAAACAAAAATAATAATGATGAAAAATTTAAAATTCCCACTTCTTTTTTTATTCGCGCTTTACGGTGTTTCTTTGTGGGTAGATTTTTGGGAAGGTTCTTTTGCAGCATCCGATATTGCAGGAGACGTTTTAAATACCCTGCGCATTGAACGCGATGGTTATTTATTAGTCGGGCATTGGTCTAAATTCGGTTTTTCACACCCGGGACCTTTTTGGTTTTATTGCAATTTTATTTTTGAGAAAATATTCATCCCATTTGGTTTAACAAAACTGCAAGCTTGGCAATGGGGAGTTACTTTTTTAAATGCAGTATTTTTAATATTTTCAGCAATTGCTTTATCCAAACTTTATTTTAAAAATTTTAATTTTAAATATGCTTTTTTATTTGTTGCGCTTTATGCTGTTTTTGCCAAGGAATGTTCGGGCATTTGGATTCCTTACCGTTTAACCGCCGCTTATTTGTTATTTGTTATTGCCTTATTGCATTTAATTCGTGGGAATTTTAATTATTTAATCATTGCTGTTTTTACGGCTTGTATTTTAATCCACGGCTACGCCACAATGCCATTTTTTACCCTGCCGTTTTTATTGGTTGCAATTGTTTTTGGATTAAAATCAAAAAACAAAATAATGACGCATTTTAAAACGCAAAGCATTGTTGCGGTTTTCATTGCAATAATTTTTGCTTCACCTATTTTTATTGATGCTTATTTAAACAATCCATCCAATTTGGATTATTTATTCCAAGCATCCCGCAAAATGCAAATGGATTTGGCAAACCGCCCTACCTTTGACGATGTTTTGTTCACCGTGCCGCGTTTGGTTATTACCGATGGTGCGGGGCATTTTTTGAATATTTTTTACTCATCCTTAATCATCATTTTATTTTATTTGATGATTTTTTTACCACGTGGAACATTTCATAAAAAAGATTTCTTTTTTGTTGATACGTTTCAAAATATTCGCAACACCATTTTATTATGTTTTGCTTTGTATTTTGTTTGCATTTTTTACCATTGGAAATATACAAGTGATTTAAATTATTATTCTATGTTTTATTTGATGGCTCTGCCGCCTATTCTTTATACCACGCTTTTAACACCATTATTGATTGCCGCAAATAAAACAAAACAAAAAAATATTTTTACTTTTGGATTTTTGATTGTTTTAATAGGAATAGTTATTTTTAAAAATATAGATACCAACAAAAATTTAAATAAAATATTTATGTCGCCCTATCGGCATTTGAGTATGAATCCAACAGCCATTTATTTAAAAAATTTTGTTGAAAAAGAATATGCAAAATCCAAAAAATCGCCCTTGGTTTTTGCCGATATCTATCCAACAATTGAAAAACTTTTCCCCAATGAATTGCAACGCAAAAAGGTTGGCGAAGAAATTTCCCCAAGTGTGGCGGTGTTCATCACAGCGGCAACAGAAGCTGGAATTCCCGTGTGCATTGCTTTTGCGCAAAAAACATTGGAGGCGCACCCGCACATTCCATTTTTCTACACGCCCAAGTTGGTTTGCCCGCCCAACACAAAGGCGGATGTTGAATTTATCTTTGCCCCGCCGCAAACTTGCGGCACCAATGGCATTGTTTGCATGGCTTTGGTTGCCACAAAGGATAAGCAAAAATAAAAATCCACGGTAAACGCAAAATTTTTTTCAAAAAAAATTGCTGTTTACCGTGGAAAAAAGTTTAAAAAAAAACCGCCTTTTGAAAAGGCGGTTTTGTTCTCTTCTTTTAGGAAATCTGATGGGTTTTATTTGTAATCACGGCAAGTGGAAGGCATGTATTTGGCAGCCACTTTTGCATAGCATTGCCACACGCCGTAGTTTTTGTGGCGGAGCATCGCAATTTTGTCGCCATTTAATTTTTCATTCACCACATTGTTGCCCGTGCCGATGTGGCATTCCACGCCAGAGGTGAAATCATTACCGTAACCTAATGTTTGACCACCCGGATTTGCACCCCAAAGTTGCACAGTGCAGTAAGAAGTTTTGACTTGGTCGGTTTGTTTGGAGCCATCACCCACGCCCACAAAAATATAGTTATTGGTGGTGAAGTCAGCAAAAAAAGTTGGCGTTTTGCCTTCCGCTTTTGCCGCTTCAAAGTTGGTTTTGGCTGGTGTGATTTCAGCCAAAGCGGCGGTTACTTGCGAGCGAATCACATAGTCTTGGTAAGCCGGCAAGGCAATGGCTGCCAACACGCCGATGATGGCAATCACCACCATCAATTCAATTAAGGTGAAACCTTGTTGTAGTTTTTTCATTTGAAATCTCCTAGGAAGTTGAAAAAATATTGCGTGGAACCCGCCTTAACACAAAATGTGCCACTTATAACTCTTTGAAAAATAAAGATTTTTAATTCGGGGGGGGGGCAAATTTTGTCAGTTTTGATGACAATTTTCGGCAGTTTTTTTCAAAAAAAATTCACGTTGACCGTGGGAAATTACCTACCTTTGCCGCCAAGCAAAACAGCGGTGGCGGTGTTGTTTTTCTTTACCGAACTTGTTTTGGGGGCAGTGGTGTTGTTTTTTGGCGTATAAGGCAAATCAAAGCGAAAGCCATCAAAAGCCACGTTTGGCATGGGTTGCTTAGTGTTGACAGTTGCTCGGCGCTGGGTTTTTGAAAAAGCGGGCAGTGTTTTGCGGGCAATTTTTTGTTGGATTAAGGCTTCAATTTCCGCCAAAAAAGGGGCTTCTTCTTCCGACAAAAAAGAAATTGCCATCCCTGATTTTCCCGCTCTGCCAGTGCGACCGATGCGATGCACATAATCTTCGGCGGTGGTGGGCAATTCAAAATTAATCACAAAAGGCAAATCATCCACGTCCAAACCGCGCGCGGCAACATCTGTGGCAACCAACACGCGCACTTCGCCGCTTTTGAAGGCATCAAAAACCTTGATGCGTTCATTTTGTGTGCGGTCGCCGTGAATGGCTTCTGCCAGAATGCCCATCGCCTGCAAATCGCGATTCAAGCGCGAAGCGCCTTGCTTGGTTTTTACAAAAACCAAGGCTTGCCCAAAAATTTCGGTATTCAAAAGGTGCAATAAAAAGGCTTTTTTGTGGCGCGATTCCACGGGATACAACACGTGCGCAATGTTTTTGTTGATTTTGTTTTGCGGCGCAATTTCAATAATATGCGGCTGATTTAAAAGTTTTTGTGCAAGCGCCTTGATTTCTTTTGAAACGGTGGCTGAAAACAACAAACTCTGCCGATTTGGCGGCAATGCTTTTAAAATCCGCAAAACATCTGGCAAAAAGCCCATATCCAACATGCGGTCGGCTTCATCCAAAACAAGCGCTTGAACGGCAGATAAATGTAAACCCTGCTCCAAATGGTCTAAAAGCCGCCCGGGCGTTGCCACCAAAATGTCGGCGCCTTTTTGCAGTAAATCTTTTTGCGTTTGAATTGCCACGCCGCCATAAGCGCAAACCGTGCGAAAAGGTGTGAATTTTGTAAAATCCACAATAGAATCAAAAACTTGCATTGCCAATTCGCGCGTTGGTGTTAAAACCAAAAAACGCACGGGATGTTTGGCAGGCGATGGGCTTGTTGTGGCAAAGGGCATCAAGCGATGCAAAATCGGCAAGGAAAACGCCGCCGTTTTGCCTGTGCCGGTTTGTGCGGCGGCTAATAAATCCACACCGTTTAAAAGTTGTGGAATGGCTTCTTGTTGAATGGGCGTGGGGTTAGAAAACCCCAAACTTTCCAAGGATTTTAATAAAGCTTCGGCAAGACCCAATTCGGCAAAGGCGCTCATTTTCAAAAATTACGGCATTTTGAAGACAGCCAAGCACACGCAGGCGAACATTAAAATCGTGGGGATTTCGTTGTAAATGCGGAACCACTTGTGCGTGTGGCGGTTGGTGTTTGTTTGAAAAGTTTTTAAAATGTAAAAGCAATGCGCGTTGTAAGCCAAAAGCAACAAGGTTAAAGTGGCTTTGATGTGCAACCAAACGCTAACCAAAGGATAAACTTCCCACCACGTCCAAAAGCCAAAAGCAACCGCCAACACGCCAAGCGGCGTCATAAATTTGATTAAGCGGCGCGACATTCCAATGAGACGTTCTTTTTCAACAACATCCGTTGCCAAAGCCAAATTCACAAAAATGCGCGGCAAATAAAACAAACCCGCAAACCACGAGATAAGCAAAATCAAATGCAAGGATTTTAAGGTTAAATAAGCCATTGTTTTTAAATATTTTTTAAGGATTTTCCACGGTAAACGTGAAATTTTTTTGAAGTTTACCGTGGATTTTCATCTAAAAAGCATCGGAAAAGAAATTGGTGGCAGACAAACCCGCTTGAAACAGCAATTCTTTTGCGGCAACAACCATGGCGGGCGTGCCGCAGGCATAAACGGTGGCACTTTGCATGGCTGGCGATTCTTTGAAATCGTTCAACAAAACATCTGGCACCAAACCTGTTCTGCCTGCCCACGATTCTTCCGACAACGCCGGCACGTAATGCAGTTTGGAATATTCTTTGGCAAGCATTTCAACCCAATCGTTCAAATACAAATCCGCCTTGGTGCGCGCGCCCCAATAAAAGAAGACTTCGCGCGGTGATTGCGTTTTGCTTAAATCCGTCAAAATCGCTTTAATTGGCGCAAAGCCCGTGCCGCCCGCCAAGAAAATCAAAGGGTTATCGCCTTCGCGCACAAAAAACGTGCCTTTGGGACCAACTGCGTTTAAAACGTCTTTTTCTTTTAAGGTAGAAAAAACGTATTCGGTGAAACCTTCATTAGAAACACGCCGAATGTGCAATTCCAACAAGCCATTTTCAACGCCTGCAATAGAAAAAGCGCGCGGTTTGCCGTCTTCGGCAAAAAATTGAATGAATTGCCCGGGCAAAAATTTAAAATCCAATGTTGCTGGCAACTGCACAAGCAAACGCACAATTTGCGGCGCCAGTTGCTCTTTTTTGGCAACACGCACGCGGAATTGTTGCGGCGGCGGCAAAATGGCTTCGGTAGCTTCCAAGCATTCCAAATGAATGTCGCTCAAAGGCTCGGCAATGCAGGTCAAAATCATTCCAGCCGCTTTGTCTGCATCCTTTAACGCCCAAGGCGCTGGCTCTTGCGTGTAGCGAATTTCGCCCGAAGTTTTCTTTGTTTTGCAAACCCCGCAAGCGCCGTGTTTGCAAGCGTGCGGCAGAACAATTTTTTGCGCCAAGGCAGAATCTAATAAATTTTGGTTTTCTGCGGCTTCGTATTTCAACCCCGATGGGGCAATTTGAACAAAATGGCTCATTGGCATCCCTTTTTTCTAAAAAGCGCCATTTTAATCAATTTTGAAAATCGCGTTTTTGTAGACGCGCGGGCTTCTTTTCACCCTTTGATTGGGCGGCGTTTTTGTTTGTTTCGCTTTTCTTAAAAATCACCACAATTTTGCCAATGGTTTGCACGTGCAAAGCGTTTGTTTTTTCGCAAATTTCACTAATCCACGTTTGGCGAATCTCGCGGGAGTCGGCATTCAAACGAATTTTAATCAACTCGTGCGCGCTTAAAGCCGCGTTGATTTCCTTTAAAACGGCAAGGCTTACACCATTTTCAGCCACCCACACCACGGGTTTTAAAGCGTGGGCGCGCGCTTTTAATTCGGTTTTAAAATTAAGCACGCGCAACCATGCGTTTGATTTGTGCCGACAAACGACTTTTTGTGCGCGCGGCTTTGTTTTTGTGAACCACTTTTTTCTCGGCAATAGAATCAATCACCGAAACAGATTTTTGAAAAACTTCCTGCGCGGCGGATTTATCCCCTGCCACAATGGCTTTCCGCACGCGTTTGACCGCCGTGCGCAAACGTGAGCGCAGGCTTGCATTGTGTGCGCGATTTTTTTCTGCTTGACGTGCCCGTTTGCGGGCTTGGGCGCTATTAGCCATAAATCATTCCACTTCAAAAAAAGTGGCAATTCTATAAGACAAAACCCAAGTTCGCAAGGCAAAATTGCGTTTTCAAAAATTTTCAACGTTTACCGTGGAAAAAAACCTTTTTATTACCGAAATCTTCAAATCCTTGCAAGGCGAAGGCACGCGCGCGGGACTACCTTCTATTTTTATTCGCTTATCCGGCTGCCCATTGCGCTGCAAATGGTGCGACACAACGTATAGCTTTACCAAAGGCAAAAAAATGACCATTGCCGAAGTTTTACAACAAACAAAATCCTTCGGCATTCAGGAAGTTTGCGTAACAGGCGGTGAACCTTTGGCGCAAAAAAACGTTTTTGTTTTGTTAAAAACCTTGTGCGATGAAGGTTTTCATGTTTCTTTGGAAACCTCGGGCGCTTTATCCATTGAACAAGTTGATGCGCGCGTAGCCAACATTTTGGACTTCAAAGCCCCCAACTCGGGCGAATTGAACAAAAATTATTGGGAAAATTTGCGATTTTTAAAAAAAGAAAGGGATGAAATCAAAATCATCATCGCGTCCCGCACCGATTTTGATTGGGCAATCGCAACAATCAACCACCACAACATTTTAAAAATTGCCCCTGTGATTTTTTCTGCCGCCGCGCCACTTTTAAAACCGCAAATGCTTGCCGAGTGGATTTTAGAAACAAAACTTCCAATTCGCTTGCAACTCCAACTGCACAAAATTTTGTGGAATGATGCGCGCGGCAAATAATCAATCAACAACAAGAAAAAAAAGAAAAATCCACAAAAATCCACGGTCAACCGTTTCTTTTTTTCAAAAAAATTTTGCGTTGACCGTGGAAAATCGCTTTTTTTTAAAATCGCCGCGCCAAAACAATGGCGTTAATCGGCGCGATATTGGCGGCTTTGAGCGTTCGCGCGGCTTCGTTTAAGGTCGCGCCGGTGGTCATCACATCGTCTAATAAAAAAATCGGGCGGTTTTCAAAGGTTTTTGGATTCTGCACAAAAAACGCGCCGCGAATGTTTTTGATGCGCTCTTTTTGCGACAAACCCGTTTGATTTTGCGCCATTTTGGCGTGGAACAACAAATTTTGCGCAATTTCTACCTTTGGCAAAATTTTTTGAACAGAGCGCGCCAACAACAAACTTTGATTAAAACCGCGCATTTTTAAGCGATTAGGCGCTAATGGAATTGGAATAATCACGGCATTTTTTGGGATTTTTGCCGACAATTTTTTAGCAAACCATTGAATCAACGCCAAGTTTTCGCGGTATTTCATTAACACAATCAAATGCTGCGTTGGAAATTCATAAGCAAAAAGCGCCGTGGTTGTTGCCATTTCAGGTGGTGCGTGCAAACAAATGTGGCACAACTCTGCTTGAAAACTGGGCATCGCACACAAAGGGCAAGCGGGCGGATTTTTGGCACAATCGGCATCACACAACGCACACACAACTTCGCCCGTTGTTTTTTCTCCACACAACAAACAATGAATTGGCAAAAAATTTTTCATTACAATGGCGACTTTTTTCAAATTTAAAACAATGAAACGCTCTGAAATTTTAGCGAATTTTGAATTGCCGCTGATGACCTTGCTTGCCCGCGCACACAAGCTTCACGCCGAAAATTTTGATGAAAACGCCGTGCAATGTTCATCACTGGTATCTGTTAAAACGGGCGGCTGCTCAGAAGATTGCAAATACTGCGCACAATCGGCACGCTACCAAAAAAGTGTTGGATTAACGCGCGAAAAAACAATGCCACTTGCCGAAGTTTTAGAAAAAGCCCGCGCGGCAAAAGCCAATGGCGCTTCACGCTTTTGTATGGGTTGGGCATTCAAATCGCCCAAGGCAAGCGATATGGCAGAAATTTTGCCGATGATAAAAGCCGTGAAAGCATTAGGGTTGCAGACTTGCGTCACATTAGGAATGGTATCAAGCGATGATGCCAAAGCCTTAAAAGAAGCGGGTTTGGATTATTACAACCACAATTTGGACACTTCGCCCGAATTTTACGCCAACATTGTCAGCACGCATTCCTTTGATGAACGCTTAAAAACATTAGAAAACTTGCGCCAAGCAAAAATTAAACTCTGCGCAGGCGGCATCATTGGCATGGGCGAATCGCGAGATGCCCGCGCGGGGTTGCTTGAAGCTTTGTCGGAATTGGAGCCGCCGCCTGAATCGGTGCCAATCAACCAACTTGTTGCCATTTCTGGCACGCCGCTTGACTGCGCGCCGCCTTTGGATTCCTTTGAATTTGTGCGCACCATTGCCTGCGCGCGCTTGGCAATGCCAAAATCCTTTGTGCGCATTGCCGCAGGGCGCGCCGCAATGAGCGATGAATTGCAAGCACTTTGCTTTTTTGCTGGCGCCAATTCTATTTTTCAAAGTGAAAAGTTGCTCACCACATCCAACGCCGCTGCCAACAGCACCCACACCGCCGAACTCTTCAAACGCTTGCAATTAAAAGCGGTTTAAAACATTTTTCCACGGTGAACGTTTTATTTTTTTGAAAAAAATTGGGCGTTTACCGTGGTAAATTATGAAAAACGTTCAATCATTTTTAAAACGGCTTTTTCAATACGGGCGGTTTCAATCTCGGCGATAGTGTGTTTTTTATTGTCGGTATAATTATTACAAACATATTCATTGTTTGTTTTTGAAAAATCCATTGAATTGCCGCTATGCGTGCAAACACAAACACATGATTTATTTAAAAACAAACAAAAATGATAAATTGCCGTATTGGGGCAAATTACAAATTGACTTTTATTAATAATCCACGCCAAATGATAAGTTGGAAATTGATTGATTCCATTGATTAAACGTGATTGAATATTTTTTGAAACTTCTAAATCAATGCGTTTTAATAATGGAATATCTTTTTCATCACCAAAAAACAAAATGGAATAATTCGTCTTTTGCGTAATAATTTCTATTATTTTTAATAATTGCTCTTTTGAAAACGTGCCTTCGGTATAACCACTTAACGTTAAAATAACAAACGGCTGACTCGGTATACCCCC
>ULYQ01028702.1_pt1 | contig 18787 bp, 19 predicted proteins | sample 1962271 | NCBI WGS metagenome assembly ULYQ01 (sample SAMEA4835865, study PRJEB28245) | human gut metagenome | biome: gut microbiome; material: fecal sample | place: Denmark | collected 2008
TAAAGAAGATAAAAAAGTTAAATACTTAGTTTTATCTTTAATAGCATTTTCTATATTTCTAATATTTAACTCTTATTATAGAATGTTCTTATACATAGGAAGATTTGGATTTACTAATCTTAGATTACAAGTTATATTGTTTCTATTTATGGAAATTATATTATTTGGTTTTATTATAAAGAAAATAATAAGAGGCGCGAAAAAAGACGGAATGGTATTTTTAATTATTATGACCATAACATACGTAATTAATTTATATGTATGTAATGATTGGTTTATAGGAATTTTGGAGAAGATATGGAAGTAAATGAAAGAAGAGAAGAGACAAAAATACTTATTATATTTTCTCTTTTCTTAGTAGCATTTTGTATTATTTCCCTTACATTTTTAAGTGTTGTTTTTACCTGTTTGTTTGATGATGAATATACAAAAGCTTATGATTTTTATACTAAAAATAAGAAAGTATTAAATAATATTGTTAGTGATAAAACAAATTTGGAGCAACCTGGTCAAGTGCTTAATATGAAAGAAATATTTACTTTTAAATATCATGAATCAGAGTGTAATTTTGAAAGATGTAATGGAAAGTACGTTGAAATTTTTATGAAGATTAGATCCAAAGGCATATTTCCTGTGCTACCACAATATTATGAAGCACTAGTTTATTCTTATGATGAAATACCTCATAGTTCGTTTTATGATGATTATAAATTTATAAAAAAAGATAATAAAACTTGGTATTACAAAGATAATTCCAATAATAAAATAATAATTCATAAAATAAATGAAAATTGGTATTGGTATGAGGCTTATTTTTAAAATATGATTGATAAGATTATTGTGATATAATTAAATACAGGAAGTGATTTATCTTGAAAAAGAAGGAAGAAAAAACCAATGCTATGAGAGAGTTAGAGCAAAAGAAAATTGTATTTAAAACTCATAGTTATGTCAATACCAGCGCCATTAGTGGTATGGAAGTTGCAAGTGTGTTAAATGAAGATCCCAACTATGTTTTTAAGACTTTAGTAACCATAGGTAAATCTGGTAATCACTTTGTGTTTTTAGTACCAGTAAATAGAGAATTAAATTTGAAAAAGGCTGCTAAAACGGTAGGAGAAAAAAGCATATCAATGATTAAGCAGGCTGAATTATTACCACTTACAGGTTATATTCACGGAGGATGTTCTCCTGTTGGAATGAAAAAGTTATTTAAAACAGTAATAGATGAGAGTGCATCTTCTTATGATAAGATTATATTTAGTGGTGGTAAGATAGGATATCAAATAGAAACTACTTTAAGTGAACTAAAAAAAGCCATTTCTTTTATCCTTGGAGATATTAGTGAGTAATAATATATAACAAAAACAGAATGTTTCTATGTCTATATATATTATCAATCAATTTTAAATTGGCTATATAATTGTTTATTAATAAATTTATTGTTTAATAGAAATAAAGAAGTTTTTTAATAAATATTTTTTTAGCCCTTGATAATGGATGATTAAAAAACTTCTAGTTGTTGATTTAATATTTAAATCAACAACTTTTGACGTAACCATTATACGAATAATTTTGTAATTTTCATCGGCGTTACAAAAATCCAGAAAATCTTGTTTATTAGCATTTTCTATATTTATTCGCTTTTCAAATTTATTTTTATAGCTTTTAGGACTTTTTCCTACTAGTTTCTTTAAATCGTTAGATAATCCGGACTCAGTCATTGAAGTTGATAAAAATTTAGCTTCAATATCAAAAATATATTTATTTTCATGATCTATAGCTATGATATCCCATTCGTTATCACTTATATTTTTATTTTTGAAGATATCTTTTGATTTTTTGTTATGCCGGATATCAATATTGTTATTTATACTTTCTAAAATTTTAATTATATCTTTTTCGAATAGTAAAGATATGTTTTTAACAATTTTTTCGAATGAATTTAGAATTTTATCTTTATTATTACTGATGTATGGGGTTAGACCTATCGCATGAACATTATTCCAAAAATTCTTGGAATTCCATATGAATCCTTCGTTAAGTATATAATATTTATCATTAATATCAATTATGGGAGTTGTGTCTAATCTGTGTTTGCAATTGTTTTTAAATAAATTATTTTCGTTTTCCTCAAATGAATTCTTAGTTAAAATGCATTCCATTTTAAATTTATCTAAAATAACAGTTGGATAGTATTGTTTTAGAATGTTGAGAAAAGTCAATTTTTCAATTTTACCATTAATTCTTTTCTTTACATTTAAATGATTAATAATTAATTGCATAAAATCTGTATAATTTTCAAAGGTTATTCCCTTTTCAATTAAAAACGAATCATTAAAATCTGTATTGGTAATTTCTCCAATTCCAGAGTTATAATTAAAAAATAACTTATTATCATTTGTACTATTTTCTTGATCAGCAATTATTGTACAAATGGGTTCTAAAGAGTCTGGAAAAATGTAAAATTCTGAGGTTCCATTTTCATAATCTTTTGATAATTTTGATCTTGAACTATAAAATATATAAGTTGAATAATAATATGATAGTATTATCAATTTTTTGTAATCGTGGTTTGAAAAACCAAAGTCAAGTTTATGATTGTCTTTAATTATAATAATTTCTGTTAAATTTTTGATTTTTCTTGACATTAAGTCTGCTAATTTTGCGGGATACGCAATGCTTTTAATTGTGTCACTGTTTTCTATATCATATTCCAAAATCTTATCATTTTTAAGATATATTTTTTGAAGTTTTGTATAAATAATTCCAAGTTCTAAAATAAGTGTTTCACAACTATATTTATTAAATATTTTATTAAGAAAGGAATTATATTCTTTTTCTATATTTTCAAACTTTGTTTTTATGATATTTTGATTGCTTATTTCTTTGATTCCAAAATAGAAATAATTGTTATATAAAATATAAAACTTAGACAATCCTAAAGAAATGAGTACGTTATCATAATAGTCGTAATATTTGTCTTTTAATAATAGTTTTTGCGAAATGATTTCTCTTGAATTATATTTGCTCATAATATTCATAACATAAAATTTTATGTCATTTTTTCTCCTTAATTTTATAATATATTAAAAGAACTCGTACTAAACTTATTAAAGTCTAATACGAGCCCTTTAACTAAAGAAATTATACCAAATTCGACAAAATAATAAAAGCTATTTTTGATTATACTGTCTTCCACTTTTCATTTTATTAATTATATTTTCATCTCTATCGGTATTAACAAATAATTGATATGGTTCTATATTTAAGGATTTAGCTATACTTTCTATTTTAGGAATAGTAGGGCAATGTAATCCACGTTCAACATCGGTTATATACCTAGGACTTAGCTTGCTTAATTCAGCAAGCTTTTCTTGTGAGTAATTATTGACGTATCTATAATACTTTATATTAAATGTTAAAAGATCTTTTAAGTTGTTAAATTCTATTCTCATAATTTACACCTCTATGTAAACTATGATATTATTTACTGCAAAATATTCACATGAAGTATTTACTGCAAGATAAAAATAATATATAATGATGGTAGAAAGGAGTTAAAGTATAGTGGACAAGAAAAAATTAACATTACCAATTAAGATAATTATAATAGGTTTTATAATTGGATTAGTAGTTGCAGGCATTGGTGGAGTAAGAGAACTTAATGCAAACAAAACCAATAAGCAAAGGTCAAAGGATGCATATAAGCAGGCATATGAAAATAAGGAAAAACTTGAAAAAAGATATGCAGAAATTATTGAAGAATTAAAGCCTTTAAAGGCTGCGGAAGAACAAAAAAATCAAGAATGTGATTCAATGAGTATGTCTGATCCAAATTGGTTTACTAATCATTCTAAGTGTCAAAGAGAATTAAGCGATATAGAAGCTAAAATAAATGATTTAGAAACTGAGAAATTTAAAATAGAAAATTATGATAATACAGTTTATTATCAAAAGGTAAAGCCTATGTCATATCAAATTTTCTATATAATTGGTGCATCAATCGCGGGAGTTTCATTACTTGGTGCATTTATAATATACTTAGTTAAGGGTAAAAAAACTTATAATTAAATCAATAAACTAGGTGGCATTTGAAGCTATCTAGTTTATTGCATTAAAAAATAAAAATTATTATAATAGGAGGCGTAATATGGAAAATAAAGAATATTTAAATGAGCAAAAGTATCAAGCTGCAGAAAAATCTATTACTTTAGGTGCAATTTTAGTATTAGTTATTGGTTTATTGATTGGAGGCTTTTTAATTTATAAAGGAGTTTCAAAACCAGGAACTAATAAAGTTGATACATTAAAGGTACAATTAGAAAATAAAAAAAGAGAACTTGAATCAGAAGGTGTAAAGTTTGATGAATCTGCAGAATATCAAGACGGTAAAACTTATGATTTGAAAATTATTACAGAGGCATTAAACCCAAGCTTTCCACATTGTAATTTTGATGAATACAAAAATAATTCATTAACAAAAGAGTATTGTGCTGCTAAAAATAGCACAGATGATTTTTCAAGTGGAGTATTTATAATGATAGGAATATTTATATGTGTAGTAACCGTTATGATTTCAGGATCTATACTTATATTTGCAAAAAGAAGACACATCCTTGCATTTGGAATGCAGCAAACTATGCCACTTGCTAAGGAAGGTATTGAAAAGATGGCACCAACCGTTGGTAATGCAGCAGGAGAAATCGCTAAAGGAATAACTAGCGGTATTAAAAGTGGTTTAAATAGTGAAAGAGATAAATAGTAATTGATTAAATTGTTAGGTAAAAAAACTGATAATTAGAAAAAATTCTAAATATCAGTTTTAATTTTATTTGCTTTTTCTAAAAATTTATTCGTTTTAAGTTCTTAAATTATTTAGCACTCGTAAATATTTTTTGCCACCAAAAGTGCCACCAGCATGATATGAAGATAACAACAGTAGTTTTTTGGATAATTGTTTTTTTGCTAAAAATCGTATAAAAAAACGACTTTAAAAAGTCGATTTGCTTTCAAATGGCAGGGGATGAGAGAATCGAACTCCCAACAGTGGTTTTGGAGACCATTATTATACCATTTAACTAATCCCCTAAATGGAAACAAATAAATTATAACATAAAATTGTATTGTTTTACAACATGTAATTAAAATTTTTGGTATTTATGAATATATTTAACTGGTGATGATAGTGAAAGTTAAATTAGACATACCGTATCCAAAGGTACGTGTAGAAGAAAAGAATCCTTATTATGCAGATTTATTAAGCGAAGATTATGCTGGGATAAAAGGAGAACTTACTGCAATTACTCAATATTCTTATCAACATATGGAAAAGTTTTCTAGTAACATTGAGTTCTCTAAAATAATGGAAGAGATAGCAAAAGCTGAAATGATACATCTTGAATTATTAGGTAAAACAATAAAACTTCTAGGAAAAAATCCTATATATTCAACTTGTGAAGCATCTAGGGGAGACTGCATTATGTGGAATAGTAATTTTATAAATTATTCTACTGATTTAAAAGATATGTTAAAGATAGATATATCGTCCGAAGAGGCTGCGATTAAAACATATACTCTTCATAAAAAATTAATTGATGATAAATACATTAAAGAAATGTTAGATAGAATAATTATGGATGAAAAAAGACATTTAGAAATATTTAATTATTTGTATGACAGACTTTGTAAAAGTAATGTGTAAAGTTTATAAAAACATAGTTAATTTAATATTATAATTCAAATTATTTTGATAGAATTATAATAGGTGATGGTATGACAAATTTTATAATTAACTTTGGGAAAACTGAACTTTTAATTTTACTTGCTATGCTACCATCCATAGTAATAGGATTTATCATATATAAAAAAGACATAATAGAAAAAGAACCAATAAAATTATTATTAAAACTATTTTTATTTGGTATTTTATCTACTGGAGTAGCTTTATTTTTAGAGATATATGCTGAAAAAATATTTCCTTTTTCTTTACAAAGCAACATAATTGGTATTCTTTTTAGATCCTTTATAATTATTTCTTTTTGTGAGGAATTAGTTAAATGGTTATTTACTTATGTAATATGCTGGAAGGATAAAAATTTTAATTATGTTTATGATGCAATTGTTTACTGCGTTTTTATATCACTAGGTTTTGCAAGTATAGAAAACTTAATTGCTATTTTATCTAATTCTGGTGATTTTACTCTTGCACTTCAAAGAGGGTTAATTACGGTTCCTGCTCATGCATTTTTTGGAATAATATCAGGTTATTATTTAGGACTTGCTAAAAAATATGAAGCAAGAAGGTGGAATAAGAGAAAAAGAAAATACATTATTTTAAGTCTTTTAATTCCTATAATAGTGCACGGAATGTTTGATAGTTTATTATTCTTATCAAGTACAGCTTCTCTTTTGTTTGCTACCGCACTAATAGTTTATTTATATTTGTCTAGTGCTTTAAAGGTTGTAAAAACATCTAGTGAAGCTAAAAAAATAACAAGAAGGTAATTATTTACCTTCTTGTTTCATAATATTCTTCTAAAGTTAGATTGTTTTTCTTTAAGTATTTTGCAAGTCTTTGACCAACATATCTTAAGTGCCATGGCTCATAATTATAACCCGTTATTTCTTCTTTATCCTTTGGATATCTTATTATAAAACCATAAAGATATGCTATGTTTTCTAAGTAAAAATACTCATCACTTTCATAATTAGTCTTAAGTGAATTTTTATTATTTGTTATTATAAAATCAAATGCAAGACCAGTATTATGTTCAGATGTTCCAGGCTTTGCAACGTATTTTTTAGCGTAATTTAAGCCTTTTTCTTTTACATAAGAATTATATATGTTACTTGAGTCATTAAACGTTCTAAAACCGTTTCTTATATTAATATAATAACCACGCTCTAATAAATTATTTTTAAGTTTAAGGTAGTTTAAGTAAGTTTCTTCTTCAAGCTTAATGCCTTTAATTGCGTTATCGTAAACATCAACTATTGTGTATTCTTTAATTATATCCTGACTTACAGCGTTAGCTTTGTTAATTATTATTTCATATTTATTATTGCTTAAATTATTAACATAAATTAATTTATTGCTTGAAGAATTCATTTTTTCATCAAGCCTAAGATTATTTTCTTTTTCTATTGCTGAGGCCTTTAACTTGTATATTTCAGCAGTTTGTTTTGTGTTTATAACATAAACTGTAGTTAATAAGAAAACGGATAATAAAAGACCATTTCTAATTATTTTTTTATATACTTTGGGCTTTTTTCTCATTGCTTCATTAATAGCGGCTTTTTCAGCATCACTTTCAAATAAAAACTCAGTCTTTGATTCATTTAAATCATAGAACTTTATATTACTCTTTTTCATCAGAACTACCTTTCTATCATTATGCATTATATCATAAGAACATAAAAAAAGAAAACACTTTCAAAGTGCTTCTACTCCTCATCAGAATCCTCATTATCAGACTTAGATATTTTTTCATGTTCCCAGGTTACACTTACAATTCCAGGATTAGTACTTATTTCATTTATTACCATTTCAACTTTGCTTGGTGTAGATGTTATCATAATGGCTTTAAGTTTTATTTCATCTTCTGTTATTTCACTACGTTCTAAGCTATTTAATACTAAGTCATTATTATCTATTATTTTAGCAAAATTAGTTCTAACTTTCTCTTCCTTAGTCTTTTTACAATTAATTCTAATTGTGTATTTTTCTTTTTCTGTTGCCTTTAATTTGTTCATAATGAATAGAGATATTAATCTTAATATGACATTTGATAAAAGAACAAATGCTGTTCCTATAGTAGCTTCTACAACAAGTCCTGCGGCACATAAAGTACCAATTGCTGCAACACACCATAAAGTAGCGGCGGTATTAAGTCCCTTTATTTTGCTTCCATCTCTAAGTATTACACCAGCACCTAAAAAACCAATGCCAGAAACTACTTGCGATGCAATTCTTGTTATGTCTGAATTTCCTATATCAAATCCAAAAGCAAAATAAACGAATAAAAATGCACCAATACAAACTAGTACGTTAGTTCTAAGACCTACCATACGGTGTCTTAATTGTCGTTCTAACCCTATTAAAATACTTAGTGCAAAACATATTGTAATTCTAATTAAAAAAGTTGTTAAATCCATAAAAATCATTCCTTTCTTTGTGGAAACTAATTATAACATATGTTATAATTTATGTACAGGATGTGAATATATTAATATGAAAAAAGATTTATTAAAAATAAGTAAAAAGAAAATAGAAGATAAAATAAATGAAATTTTAGATAAAGAAATAGAAAAATATAGTGATAATGAATTTATTAAAGAATCTATAATTGAACTTAAAAGATTATCTAGTGGTGGTAAAAGAGTAAGAGGGTATTTAGTTAAATTAGGTGCAATGTTATTTGGAAAAGATGATGACAGCTATATAGATTTAGCAGCAGCTCTAGAAATATTTCAAACGGCAATTTTAATACATGATGACATAATTGATGAGGCTGATAAAAGAAGGGGACTTGAAACTATTAATGCCAAATATAAAGGTCATATTGGAGTTTCAAAGGCTATATGTATTGGAGATTTAGGCTTTTTTATTTCTTATAGAATAATTAATAATTCAAATATTAGTAAAGAACTAAAAGATGAGATAACAAAGATTTATTCTAAAACACTTCATAATACGGTAAATGGAGAGATAATAGATGTTGAATTACCTTTAAAAGATATTGATTATCATAAAAATATGAATGATAGTATTATATATGATATATATCTTAATAAAACGGCCTGGTACACAATAATAGGACCAATACTTATAGGGGCTGCCTCAGCTTCTGCTAGCACAGAAGATAAGGAAAAGCTTACTGTAATGGGCTCTTATCTTGGAATAGCATTTCAAATAAAGGATGACTTGTTAGGATTATATTCTACAAGTAGCAGCATGGGTAAAACTTTAAATGATGTAAAAGAAGGAAAACAAACAATTATTTATAAATATGCAATAGATCATGCAAATTGTGATGAGTTGAAAATTATAGATAAGTATTATGGAAATCCTAATATAAGTGCTGGTGAGACAAAAATGATAGCAGACTTGTTTGAAAAGTTGGGTGCAAAAAGAAATGCTGAAAAATTAGAGATAGAATACACTAATAAAGGTACTCAAATAATAAATAGTATGGATGTTCAAAATAAAGATTTATTTATGGATTTTGCAAACTATCTGCTTAAAAGAGATAAGTAACAAGAAAAGCTATGACATAAGTTTATGTCGCAGCTTTTTTTTAATTATTTTCTAATTTATAGGTAGTAAGCATTAAACTTAAATCACTTACATATTCTAAAATGAATTTATCGTTTCTTTTTGATACTATTATACCTATCGTATTTTTATGATTCTTTTCTTTTAATGTTTTATCTATTATTTTAATATAATTTAGAGTTTGACCTATATCTCTTGCATTTACACTGTTAAGTTTTAATTCACAAACTATAAATCTGTTTAGCTTGTAATTAAATAGTAATAGGTCTACATAATAATTTTTATTATCATATGATAGTTTGTATTCGCTCCTTACAAAGGTAAAACCAGTACCTATTTTAGTGTTTTACAATTTTAATATAAATGAATATTAAAAAATGCGGATGATTTAAATAATTAAGCTTATATTAATGCGTAAACATAATATTTTTTATAATAATTAGCACTCTTACTTGACAAGTGCTAATTATAGATATATAATGTATCTAGTGCAAATAAAAGATGCATAATATTATTTATAAGGGGTGATATTTATGTTTAATATGAATGAAGAAAAAGAAGAAAATGTTTTAGAAAAATATGGTAGAGATATTACTCAATATGTTAAAGATGGAAAGGTTGACCCAGTAATTGGTAGGGATGAAGAAATACGTTCTATAACACGTATTTTATCTCGTAAGACGAAGAATAATCCAGTTTTAATTGGTGAACCTGGTGTTGGTAAAACCGCTATTATAGAAGGCCTTGCTGGGCGTATTATAAAAGGTGATGTACCAAGTAGTTTAAAGGATAAAACCATTTGGGAACTTGATATGGCAGCTTTAATTGCGGGTGCTAAATATCGTGGTGAATTTGAAGAAAGACTTAAAAACGTTTTAAATGAAGTTAAAAAGTCAGAAGGTAACATAATTATGTTTATCGATGAAATTCATATGATAGTAGGTGCTGGTAAATTAGATGGTGCAATGGATGCTGGAAATATGTTAAAACCAATGTTAGCTAGAGGAGAAATTCACTTAATTGGTGCAACAACTTTAAATGAATATCGTAAATATATTGAAGATGATGGAGCCTTAGAGCGTAGATTTCAAAAGGTACTAGTAAAAGAACCAACTGTATCAGATACAATTACAATACTTAGAGGTTTAAAGTCTAGGTTTGAAGTTCATCATGGTGTATCTATTTCTGATGCTGCATTAGTTTCTGCTGCAACACTTTCAAACAGATATATAACAGATAGATATTTACCAGATAAAGCAATTGATTTAATAGATGAGGCTTGTGCAACAATTCGTGTTCAAATGGATTCAGTTCCAGAAAACATAGATAGTTTAACAAGAAGAATTATGAAACTTCAAATAGAAAGAGAAGCTATTAAAAAAGATAAGGATGATATTAGCCGTGAAAGAGTAAAAGAACTTGATTCTAAAATAAAAGAGATGAAAAGTGAAGAATCTTATTTAAGAAGTAATTGGGAAAAGGAAAAGGCTGTTCAAGTAGATATCAAAAAGACTAAAAAAGAGTTAGAAGAAGCAAGATTTAAACTTGAAATGGCTGAAAATAATTATGATTTAGAAAAGGCTGCTGTATTAAGACATGGTACTATTCCAGAATTAGAGAAAAAACTTGATAATTTAAAGAAATCTAATAATAATAAAATACTAAGTGATAGAGTAACTGAGGAGTTAGTTGCATCTGTTATTTCAAGATGGACTAATATTCCAATTTCAAAACTTACTAAGGGTGAAAAAGAAAAAGTTTTAAATCTTGAAGAAAACATGAAATTAAGAGTCAAGGGACAAGATGAGGCTTTAAAATTAGTTAGTGATGCTATTATAAGGTCAAGATCTGGTATTAAAGATGAGAATAGACCAATTGGTTCATTTATGTTTTTAGGACCTACTGGTGTTGGTAAAACAGAAGTTGCAAGAACACTTGCTTATGAATTATTTGATGATGAAAAACACATGGTTAGAATTGATATGAGTGAGTATATGGAAAGTCATTCTGTATCTCGTCTTATAGGAGCGCCTCCAGGATATGTTGGTTATGATGAAGGAGGACAATTAACCGAAAAAGTAAGAAGAAATCCTTATAGTATAGTTTTATTTGATGAAATAGAAAAAGCTCATAGAGATGTTTTAAACATTCTTCTTCAAATACTAGATGACGGAAGAATAACTGATGGACATGGAAGAGTAGTTGATTTTAAAAACACTATTATAATAATGACATCAAATATAGGCAGTCAGTATGTCTTAGATGGTAAAGTAGATGAAGATATGATGAATGCTGAATTAAAAAACTACTTTAGACCAGAATTTCTAAACCGTATTGATGAAATAATTGTCTTTAATGCATTAAGTAAAAAAGTTATTTATGAAATATTAGATAAGTTAGTAGATGATTTAAATAAAAAAATAAAACATCAAAGAATAAGTATATCTTTAACAGAAAAAGCTAAAGAATTTATTGTTGAAAACGGATATGATCACAATTATGGAGCAAGACCACTTAAGAGGTATCTATCTAAAAATCTAGAAACATTACTTGCTAAAAAACTTATTTCAGGAGATGTTATATCAGGTGATAATTTAACAATTGATATATCAAATGATGAATTAGTTATAAAAAAGTAAGAGTTACTTAAAAAGGTAACTCTTTTTTTGAATAGATTTTTATTATCTAGACCATAACCTTAATAGTAAAAGCAGTGTAAAGTAATTTTTAAAAAATGTTTTAATTACACTTTTTTATGTTATTATTATAATAGTTATGATAAAGGAGTTGATAATATGGCTAAAAAGGAAGAAAAAAATCCAGTTGGAAGACCAAAGTTAGCTGATTCTGAATTAATAAAAGATTCTTGGTGCAAGATAGCTGCTAGTTTAGTAATTGTTTTTGTACTTACAATATGCGGAGTAGGTGTTCTAACAGCTAGAACTCCACTACAAGTGTTAACTTTTCAAAATCCAAATAAACTACAAGGTAGTGTAGCTAAAACAATAACTTATAGAAAAGTTATACCAGCATCTAAAGTAAAAGTTATACCAGCAGAGCATGCAGAAACTAAAAAAATAAATTCAGACGGAACGGTAACTAGGGTAATACCAGCTATTAAAACAAAGACTATAAGTGTAAGTAAATAAGCATCATTGATGCTTTTTTCTTTTGCATATAAAAAATAAATGCTATAATATACAAGGAAGTGATATTTTTGAAAAGTGTTAAGAATATTTTATTTATTTTTATTTTTTCATTAACGTTGTTTTTTTCGTTTAATATAAAAGCTTATGCAAAAGAGGCAAACGTGTATATATTTTATGGAAAGACTTGTCCTCACTGTGAAGAAGCAATGAAATATTTGGATAAGATTAAAAATAAATATGATTTAAACATCATTAAATATGAGGTTTGGTATGATCAAGATAACCAAGCATTAATGGATGAAATAGCAGACTTTTTAGATGTTAATGCAAGCGGAGTTCCGTTTGTTATAATAGATAATACTCCTATTTTTGGATATTCTTCTGGCGTTACAGATGATACATATAAATATCATATTAAATTAGCTAAAAGAAAAAATTTCAAAGATAAAGTAGGAATAAAATTAGGCATTGTAAAGGGAAATTTAACGGAAGATAAAATAACAGATAATAGCACGCAAAAAAAGAGTTATGAACTTTCCATTTTTCAGGATAAAACCATAGATTTTGAAAACATAAACATTTATTTATCAAGCATTATATTAGGACTAATAGACGGAATAAATCCTTTAATGTTGTGGATTTTTGCTGTCATACTAGCTACTATACTAGATGAAAAAAATAATAAAAATAAGATTATTTTATCAGTCGTTTTATTATTTTCTTTAAATGCATCTTATATTATATTTATTAATAATGGTAGTTTTGATAATGTTATTAACTATGCTTCATTAGCAAGACTTTTATTATCCGTAATACTAATTTGTTTTGGTACAGTAAAACTTATACTTTATGCAAATTGTTTAGATGAAAAACCAAACGTAAAAGAAAGTAAGATGAAAAACTTTTTGAAAAATAATAGTTTGTTAATATTATCTATCATCATGATAATATTTGGTGTATTATCTAATTTTGTTAGAATATTGAACGTAAGTGATGCATCCATTTTATTTAGTGATTTATTAAAGTTAAATGGTTCGTTAAATAAGATGTCAGCTATAACTTTATATGTATTATTTTCGTTTATTGTAAATATTATGATGTTTTTGATATTGTTATTATTGGTAAAATTATTTGATAAAACTAAAATATCTAAAGCATCTAAATTAATTAGTGGAATACTATTTTTCATAATAGGAATTCTTATGATTGTTAAGTATTAAAAATATGTTTAAGGAAGTGATTTATATGGGAACTTTATTTGTTGTTGCAACTCCAATTGGGAATTTAAACGATTTTTCAAAAAGAGCAGAGGAAACATTAAGACAAAGTAATTTGATATTAGTAGAAGATACAAGACAAACTATAAAATTACTTAACCATTTTGATATTAAGGTAAAAATGCTTTCTTATCATAAATTTAACGAAAGAGAAAGAGTATCAGAGATAATAAATCTTTTAAATGAAGGTAATGATATATCATTAGTTTCTGATGCTGGAACACCTTGCATATCAGATCCAGGCTATATATTAATAAAAGAAGCTTTAGAAAATGATATTAAAGTAATTGGCATTCCGGGTTGTAGTGCTGTTATAACATCTTTATCAGTAAGCGGACTTGACACTTCATCGTTTGCTTTTTATGGCTTTGTTCCAACTGAAAATAAGGCAAAAAAAGAATTATTTGAACGTATAAAACACGCATCTGTTAAAACTAAAGTAATTTATGAGTCACCAAAAAGAATAATAAAGTTATTAGAGTATATAAAAAAAGAAATACCAGGATGTGTGGTTAGCGTATGCACTGAACTCACCAAGGTTCATGAGCACACTATTCATGGTAAAATTGAAGAAGTATATGAAAAAATGAAGGATGATCCTAATAGTCTTAAGGGTGAATACGTAGTTTTAATTAATAATGAAAGAGAAAAAGAAAATGAAAGTGACGTATCAGTTGAAGCATTATTAGTTGATTTAATTATTAAAAATAAATGCTCATTAAAAGAAGCAATAAAACTTTTAAATGAAGAAAATAAAGATCTTAGCAAAAAAGATATATATAATGCAAGTTTAAATTTAAAAAACATACTAAAAAGATAGCAAAAAAGCTATCTTTTTAATACATATGCTTTATAAAACATATTATTTAAATTGTCGTCAATAAATCCCTCTTCGATAGATAACTGATTATTTTTAACTAAACTATCCATAAATTTTTGGACATTTTCATCTCTTTTTAATGTTTCCTTATTATTTTCGCCAGAAATTAAAAAACAACAAGGAACACCCATGCCAGCCCAAGCTTTAAATCTTTTGTCAAGACCATTTAATTTTTTAGTAGTTATAAAACATCCTGCATTATTAATATCTTTTATCATTTTTGGTGTTATTAAATAATCATATATGCCATATGGATTATTATATGTGGTTTTAGTAATTGTTAATCTACCTAAAGTTTTATCTTCTTTTATATTAGGTGTTATTATATTAGCAGACCTATCTTTATCTGTATAGCATTGTGAAATGGTAGGTGATAATACCCATTTTCCGGAACTATTTACATATCTTAATTCATCGTTAAATTCAGTTATCATATCAGTTTCAATTATGCTATATAAAAGATTTGATAAAATGATTTTTTCTTCCTTTAATTTTTCTAATTCAGATTTATTTAAACTTCCTTTAAAATATTTACTACACTCATTTGTGTAAGACACTTTTGTCATCTCCTTTTTTAGGCGAACGTGAAAAATAATAACACAATTATACTAACACTGTCAAGTTATTTTTTTTGTCATATAATGTAATATGAGAAAATATATTTTATTTGATTTTTTAGTTCAACTTATTATTCTTTTTATATCATCTAATTTATTTTTTGAAAGGCAAGATGTTAAATTTGTTTATTCACTTGGAATAATCAGCTTAATTTTTGTTCCGACTATTATAGAATTTAATTTAAAAATTAAAATAAAGCCACTACTTCATTACTTCATAACTACATTTTGTTTACTATTATTCATAATTTTAATTGCATTTTAATAACTTTGTTATATAATTAAAGTATAAGATTAAGATAGGAGATATTATATGAACAGTAATTACAATGATATAATTGATATTATTTTAACGTTTACGAGTGATGAGGAACTTTCAGGCGATATTGCGGTATCAGGTAGTATAGTGCCTTACTTAGTAACTAACAAGGAATCTTTAGAATATCACTCTGATTTTTATATACTAGTTAAGAACAAGAAAATAAACTTAGTTAGAGATAAGATAAAAAAACTAACAAAGGAATATGAATTTGACTTTATATCTGATTCTAAAAAGTATTCAAAGGAAGATTACGGTTTTAAAGTTAAGTATCAAGGTACAACGGTTGGCTTCTTTCCATATTCTTTAATTGATAATAATTTAACTATAAAAACATATGCAATAAATAAGGATAATACTAAGATAAGTCTTAAGAAGAAAATTATTCCTGATGTTAAAAAAAGTAGCGTAATAAGATTAATTAATTTTTCTAAACAAAAAATAAGAATAATGAGCCCAGAATTTATTTTAGCGGATAAAGAAACTAAAGAAAAAAGAATTGGTAATCCAACAGATGAAACGATGTACTTATTAAGTAAAATAAGTGATGAAAGTGTTTTGAAGGTTATAAGGGAAAGCATAAGTAATATGGAAGTTAAAATAGATACAAAGGAAACTAAGAATAACGATTATATATTAGTTATCATTCTAGCAGCATTATTTATTCTTCTTTTAGTAGTTGCGTACATTTGTTTTAAAAAATAGTCCCAAATAGGGATTTTTTTAGTATAATAAAAGTAGAGGTGATAGAAATGAAAAGAATAATATTTCACATAGATGTTAATAATGCATTTCTATCTTGGTCTGCGGTTGAAATGCTAAAAAATGGTAGCAAATTAGACATAAGAACAATACCCGCGGTAGTTTCTGGTGATGAGAAAAAAAGAAGAGGGGTTGTTGTTGCAAAAAGTTTTCCTGCGAAAAAAGCTGGAATAGTATCCGGAGAGCCACTTTATATGGCAAGAAGAAAGGTTGATAAGCTATACGTTGTAAAATCTGAAAAACAAAACTATATAAAATATTCTGATGCTTTTTATAATATACTATGTAAATATACTCCGGTAATAGAAAGGTATTCAATAGATGAATGCTTTATGGATATGACAGGAATGGAAATGATGTTTGGTGATCCTGTTAAATTGGCTTATAAAATAAAAGATGAGATTTATGATACACTTGGATTTACGGTAAACGTAGGTGTTGCAAATTCTAAAGTGTGTGCAAAGATGGCTAGTGACTTTGAAAAGCCAAATAAAGTTCATACTTTGTTTGATTATGAGGTAAAGAAAAAAATGTGGCCTTTAAAGGTAGATGATTTATTTATGGTTGGTAAAAGTTCTAGTAAAAAGTTGCATGAACTAAATATTAACACAGTAGAAGATTTAGCAAAAGCAGATATAAATATGCTTACTAGACATTTTAAATCTATGGGACTCATGATGCATGAGTACGCAAATGGTATAGATAATTCACCGGTTGAAAGACCGCTTCCTAAAAATAAAGGAATAGGAAACTCGACGACACTTCCTAAAGATGCAACTGATATTATGACGCTTAAGAAGGTAGTAAAGAAATTATCTTATATGGTTGGAATAAGGTTAAGGGAAGAGGAAAAGTATGCAACTGTTATATCAGTTCAACTTAAAAATAATAATTTTATGAATTTTGTTCATCAAAAAAAATTGGTTAATCCGGTATCTTCAGATGATGATATATATGAGAATGCTTGCGTTTTACTAAAGGAAATGTGGAATGGGGACCCTATAAGGTTAGTAGGTTTAAGAGTAAGTGATTTTACTGATAAATCATATGAACAAGTATCGTTATTTGAAAGGGTAGGAAAATCAAATGAAAGAGATAAGGTTCAAAGAGCAATGGATAAAATCAATAAAAAATATGGTAATAACACGATTAAAAGTGCGGCTTTATTTGATGAAGATGATTAAATTGGTATAAATATTTTAACTTATACTTGATTTTATCTTATTTGTTTGTTAGAATACTATTAGCGTTTTAGAAAAAAATGCTAACAATTTATATTTTGGCGGAGTTGGTGAAGTGGTTAACACACTGGTTTGTGGCACCAGCATTCAAGGGTTCGATTCCCTTACTCCGCCCCATTGTGTTTATAAGGTACCGTTTTGGTACTTTTTTTATGCCACAAACCTTATAATATATTGCAATTTATTAATCAATTATCTAATATAATATTTATAACAAACCTAAAGAAAATCGAGAAAAAATATTGACTTAACCATTTGAAATGATACAATTAAGGTACTTTAGATTGTCGCAAGTGCATTTATACACTTGGTAGGTAGTATTTCAAAAGGAGGAGTTTATCTCTTCCTTTTGCTTTGTATAATGAAATTATTTATTTAAACCAATTTTACTTTAGAATTATTTTTTTAATGAACTTTTTATGTCATAAATCTTACAATAAATTTGTTACATTTTAGAGTAAATTATAGAATACTATAACTTTATTAAAATATAATTTAATGAGGTGTTTTTTATAAAAAAAGTATTAATACTATTTGGTGGTAATTCAAGTGAACATTATATTTCGTGTAAATCTTGCGTGAGTGTATTAAAAAACATAGATAGAAAAAGGTATGATATAGAAGTTGCTGGTATTTCAAAGAATAATATTTGGTATAAATTTAGTGATGATCTCTTTTATTTGGAAGAGGGTTCTTGGAAAGATTCTAATATATTAGAAATAGATAATATTATAAATTATTTAAGAAAATTTGATGTTGTATTCCCCGTAATGCATGGAACAAATGCTGAAGATGGCAGGATGCAAGGCTTTTTAGATTTATTTGATATTAAATATGTGGGATGCAAAACGTTATCAAGCGCTTTATTAATGGATAAGGCTATAACTAAATTAATCCTTAAGTCTCTTGATATACCAAGTGTTCCATTTAAAGTAATTAAAGATAATTATGAAATATGTGATTTAATAGAAAATATTAAATTTCCAATGATAGTAAAGCCTTCTAATGGAGGTTCATCTATAGGAATAAGTAAAGTAAATAATAAAAAAGAGCTTATAAAAGCAATAAAACTTGCAAAGAAATATGATGATAAATTATTGGTAGAAAAATTTATTAATGCTAGAGAACTTGAAGTTGCCGTACTTAAAGATAATAAAAATATAATTTGTTCTAATCCAGGTGAAATAAAATCTGCAAATGAATTTTATGATTATGATGCAAAATATGATAATAAGGATTCATATACTTTAATTCCTAATGATTTA